>Ga0208820_1000187_pt1 | contig 60364 bp, 64 predicted proteins | sample June2015DPH_16_5_FD_184713 | JGI IMG/M metagenome (GOLD analysis project Ga0208820, IMG submission 184713) | Peatland microbial communities from SPRUCE experiment site at the Marcell Experimental Forest, Minnesota, USA - June2015DPH_16_40... | ecosystem: Environmental > Terrestrial > Soil >...
TGCGCCCCGGTAGAAAATCCCTAATCCGCTCCCATTGCGCCTCGCTCAACTCGTATCGACTGGCCATAATTCCACTTCAACAGCCAAACGCTAAGCGGCAAAGTGTATATGTCGATACGCCCTAGTCTCTAGTCCCTAGTCCCTAGTCCCTGTATTTCTCACACCGGCTGCTGGTAGTACTCTTCTTCCTCTTCCATCCCGTAGCGGCGCAGCAGGCTGGGCAGACTCTGCGAGAAGGCCGACCGCGGCATCACCGTGTCGCACCCTGCCTCGATGGCTTTCATCTTCAGGTCGCCCTGCAGGTGATTGAGAAAGCCGATGATCGAGGTGGCCTTCTTCAGCTTGGCCTTGAACTTCGGAATCAGCGTCATGGGCTTGGCGTTCAGGTTGTTCAGGTCGAAGACCAGCAGCGTGGGCCGCTCGGCGTCCGGCACGTCGGCCAGCTTGGCCACCGACTCCTTGTCGCCCTTGACGAACTCCACCTTCACGCCCAGCTTGCGCGCCGTCTCCTGAATCTTGGCCATGAAGAACAGATCCTCAATGAAGCAGAAGATGCGGGTGGGGGCGTCTTCGCGGATCGGAACCGCCGGCTGCGGCACATAGGCGTCCTGGTAATGGCCGCCGTGGCCGTTGTTGCCCGTAATTTGAATCGTGGAGGGCGGGCCGTCAGCCATGTTGCCGTTAACCGCGCGGTAGCTGTGATCCATGGGGCCTACAAACTCTCGTGGCCCTTTCTGCTTGCCCTTGCGCTTGCCCTGCGATGAACCCTGTGCAGGCGAATACAGGCTATTGCCGGGCTGCGCGGCTGAAGCCGATCCCTTCTGGAAAAACTTCTTCTTCTTCCGTCCCCGGCCCTGGTGTCCCTGGCCCTGATGGGTCGAGACAGGCGCAGCCACATTGGGCTGCTGCGAAGCTTGCATCGGAGGTTGCGCCTGAGGTTGCGCCTGGGCCTGCTGGCCCTGGGGCGCGCTCTGTTGGCTGCTCTTGTTCTTGCGGCGGCGCCGGCGGCGCCGATGCCCTTGCGACTGTCCCTGGCCATTGGCCGGGACTTGCTCCAGTTCAGCCTGGGGCTGCGTCGATTCTGTCGTCATGCGTGTACTTCCTGGCACTTTGCTATCGGGTGCATTGCGCTCTTAGGTTCAGTCGTTGTCTCGCCCAATGCTGAGATTGGCGCCGAGCTTCCTTTTGCCTGCCCTTGTCCGGTCCTGGACGGGGAACACTTGCGGCAGGTGGTCCAGTCATTCGAGGACGCCGGCCAAACTGCATCGTAGCTTGCCTATAGCAGGGCTACGTATGCAATCTGCCATCATTCCCAAAAGAGTTGCTGCCTTGCCGCCTTCTACGCAGAAGCTCCACAAGAGCTCGTCCCCGTTATCTGAATCTCAGGATCGATGCGGTGCGACAGGCGCTTTCCTCAGGTGACGCATTCCTATGGGAGATTTCACCGCGCGCAGCCTGATATGGAATGAGTGATGCGGCGAAACTTCCTTGCTCGGCGGCGAGCTTGCTCTACCCGTTCCGGGTGGCTCGCGTCAGCCGCTTGATAGGCAAGTCAATACTACAGCGAAGCGCTCAGGCTGGCAAGTGAACTTTGGTGCTATCGGGGGTACTGGTTCCAGGGTCAGCACCCGGAATCCCCCCAAACGTACAAAACGCCACTCCTGACGGAGTGGCGTCTCGCTGTCCTGCTCTGGGCACTGGCCTCCCAATTTGCTTGTGTACGGTGTCTCTCTCCACCGCACCTTCTTGAGACTTCCCCGGCTGGTTCATTCCCTTTTAGGGGCCGCTTCGTTGGCGGCTGCTCTTGCCGGATCTCTGCTCTTCATTGGCTGGCCGGAGTTCTCCAGCAGCCTGTTCATCACTGGCGCCTATCTAATAGCAATCCGCATGCCGTTTCAGATATTACGTGTTTTCAATGATTTAAGAATAATATTGAGTACGAATTTTCTGCATTCTGGAAGGCCGGATCGATGATAATTCAAAAAACCATAGATACCTCTCTCAGCGCTGGCAATGCGGACAGTAGTGCGTTCCCCGCCCACTCACCACAATCCGCCGGATCGGCGTCTTGCAGCGGCGGCAAGGCAGGCCGGTGCGCTGGTAGACGCAGTGCTCAAGCTGAAAGAATCCCCGCACCCCATCTGCGTCCACGTAATCTGAGACCGACGAACCTCCCAGCCGGATGGCTTGCTCCAGTACCTCGCGAAGCCCCAGCCGAAGCCGTTCAAGTTCAGCCCTGGTCAGCCGTCCCGACCTCCTGCCGGGCCGGATGCCGGCGCGAAAGAGGCTCTCGTCGGCGTAGATGTTGCCCACTCCGGCCAGCAGGCTCTGGTTCAGCAGTGCGGCCTTGATGGCCAGCCGCCGGCCGCGAAAGAGAGCGGCAAACTCCTCCACCCCAAGGGTGAGCGGTTCTGCGCCCGTCCCGCTGAAGCCCGCGCCGCGGCCCAGGTCGCGGAACTCCAGCCGCCCGAACCGGCGCGGATCCACAAAGCGCAACTCGCGGCCGCTGGCCAGGCTCAGGCGCGCGTGCGTATGGGCGGCTACAGGACCGTCGGGCGTGGTCACCAGCAGCCGCCCCGTCATGCCCAGGTGCACGATCCATTGGGCGGCCGGTTTTTGAGCGCCCTCGACCAAAAGGCTGCCGCACGCAGTGCCCAGCTCGCAAACAATGTGTTTTCCGCTGCGATGTACGGCCAGAAAAACGCGTCCCTCAAGCCCCTTGCTCTGTCGCCCCGGCGGCGTCTTGAAGGGTTCCCGATGCCCGCTGAACCAGGCCTGGACGATGCGGTCGCCACGCACACGCTCGTGGACGCCACGGGCAATGGTTTCTACCTCAGGCAGTTCGGGCATCCATCAATTGTAGAAGAGTGTGCGTGAATTGAGAGAACTGGGCGTTCCGCTTCGAGATCTGCCTTTCCAGGCAGGCTTTAGCTAAGGTTCTCGGCCGTCTCGTCGTCGTTTTCAGCCCCCAGCGCCCGTACGAGGCCCCATTTTGAGAGATAGACCAAACCCAGAGCGAGCCCGATCACGAAGAACCCTACCGAGGAGTCCTCCATGAGGCTGAGCCGCTGGTTCTCTTCCACAGTCTGGTAAACGAGGGTGCCATGAATGTTGCGCGGCGTAATGCGCATCTCGTCCGGCGCCGGCGTCTTCGGCAGCGTGTCCAGATAGTGCATCGAAATCATGGCGGAGACGATCAGGCCCGCCAGGCCAGGCAGAAGAAACAGCAGCGAGAAGAATTTAAGCGTCCCCATATGCGCAGGCTTCATCCCAGAAACCTCTCCCCGGTTGACCCGTAGACCTATCGTGCATGCGCTGGTCAAGTAGCCGAAACTGCACGGTGACGTCTTTTGGAAAGAGCCGCTTGGCAGTTGCCGGCAGGGCGGGCGTGCTGGAACAGCATTTCAGTGGCCACACTACCGCCTGTCGGAGTATATAGCATAATTCAGTCCACACGCCACATTACGCAGTGGGAAGATGGCCAGATAGAGTAACCATAAAGAAAGATCAGAGTAACTCATGATCAGGTTACTTTCGATAACTGCTCTCTTCAGTGTACGGGCAACCCTGACTATTTATGCTCGTCGGCGCGAATCCTGCTGGCCTCAAAGCTTACGATCTTCCACTTGCCCCGCGCATCCCGCACATAGACACGGGTATAGCGATAGCTGCCGGAGACATCTCGCCCGCCGATCGTGCCCTTGACCTGGGCAAGGGAAGTGACCAGCGCCGTCGTCCGGTAAAAGCGTACTTTGCGGTCGGATACATTGATAGCCGTCAAATGCATCTGGCCGGTGCGGAGGCTGGCTAGGGCCTGGTCTCTGGTCTGCAGGGTGCCGGAGGAGGTGATGGCCATGTAGTCATCCCCCAGCAGCGCGTCCATCGCTGCGGCATTCGACTTCAGGACGGCGTTGCGCCAGGTATCCTCGAGCTGGTCGATCTCGTGGCGGCTCTCGTGCTTCTGCGTCCGGGGCAATCCGGCCTGGAAGGGACTCGCCCATGCCGCCTGTGCGAACAGTGGAACCAGAATTAGCCCAAGCGCCACCCGGCGGCTGAAAAACATCAGGGGATTGGTCGTGGCTCCCTGCATAGTCGTATCGGATAGTAGCCTTGGTTGGGCCAGCCGGTCAAACGGTTACCGGCAGCCGCGCTCCTCAAGTCGGCCGCCGCTTCCTGAAAACAACCGCGCTTCCCGCGACGGAACTCCCGCCGCTTGGGCGGGAGCCGGTCCTCAAACGAGAGCAACCAGGTTTTCTACGCTCCGCTCCCGCATCATTTGGAGGATTCCCCCCCCCGCGTACTTCTTGAAGTGCTCTGTCTCCCGGTGTGCCGCCTGTGCCTGCGCATCCTGGTATTGCTCATAGATGAGCACTGTGTCGGGGTCGCCCTCCACATGGTGGGGAACGTAGCTCACGCACCCCGGCTCCCGGCGCGAGGCCGCCGTCAGCAGGCGCAGGGTTTCCGCCACATCGGCGCGATCTTCGGGGGCAAACTTCAGACGAACAGTAAAGCTGATCATGGGTTCGGCTTCTCCCTTGCCTGAAGTCGAAGCCCCAGGCCGCTGCTCAAGCTTACGCGTGAATTTCGTTCAGTGCCGCCGCGAACTCCGGCAGCACCATCGTCTGCTCCCGGTCCGGCCCGGTTGATACCATCCCGATCCGCGCCCCGCTCTCCCGCTCCTGAAAGCGCAAATACTCCTTCGCGGCCTGGGGCAGCTTCTCAAACTCTGTAATCCCCTCGGTCGAGCTCTGCCAGCCCTTCAGCGTCGTATACCGCGGCTTGATCTGCTCCAGCCCCTGCACGTCCGCCGGAATCGCGTCCGTCACTCGCCGCGGCGAGCCGCCGGTCTCGTAGCCGATGCAAACCGGAATCTCGGCCAGCTCGTCCAGAACGTCCAGCTTGGTCACCACCAGCCACTCCGCCCCGTTCACCTGGTTGGAGTAGCGCAGCAGAGGAATATCCAGCCAGCCGCACCGCCGCGGCCGTCCCGTCACCGCTCCATACTCGTTGCCCCGCGCCCGCAGGTGGTCGCCCGCCTCGCCGCGAATCTCGGTCGGAAACGGCCCTTCGCCCACCCGCGTCACATAGGCCTTGGTCACAGAGATCACCGTCCCGATCGCCGTCGGTCCCACCCCGGTTCCCGTAGCCGCCCCGCCCGCCGTGGCCGACGAAGAGGTCACAAACGGATAGGTTCCGTGGTCGATGTCCAGCATGGTCCCCTGCGCCCCCTCGAACATCACGCTCCCGCCCCCGGCCAGGATCGAGTTCAACAGCCACCCCGTATCCGCAACAAACGGCCTCACCTGCTCTGCCGCCGCCGCATACTCCTCAAACATCTTCTCCGGGTCCAGCGGGTCGGTCCCAAACAGCGCCCGCGCAATCGCGTTCTTCTCCGCGCATGCCGCCTCAATGTGGGTCTTCAAGAGCTCCGGCCTGAGCAGGTCCACCACCCGCAGCCCGCTCCGCGCCATCTTGTCCTCATACGCCGGCCCAATCCCCCGGCTGGTCGTCCCAATCTTCTTCCGCCCCGGCGCGCTCTCCGCCGCCAGCTCGATCATGCGGTGATAAGGCAAAATCACCTGCGCCCGGTTCGACACAAAGAGCTGCTCGTCCACGGCCACGCCCAGCCCCCGCAGCTTGGCCACTTCCTTCAGAAAAGCGATGGGGTCCAGCACCACGCCGTTGCCGATCACGCCCTTGCATCCCGGCCGCAGCACCCCGCAGGGAATCAGTTGCAGGATGAACTTCTGCCCGCCGTGGATGACCGTATGCCCGGCGTTATGCCCGCCCGCGTAGCGCGCCACGGCGGCAAACCGCTCGCTCAGCACGTCCACAATCTTCCCTTTGCCTTCGTCGCCCCATTGGGCGCCCAGCACTACCGCCGTCTTTGCTCGCATTTCCGTCCTGTTCCTGGTGAAGAGTCCCCAAGATCCATCAAAAAGCTAAGTTTTGTCATCCTGAGCGCAGGCCGCCGCGGCGACCGAAGTCGTAGGACCTGCAATTTCTCGCCAACTCAAAGGCGCAGACCACCCCAACCCGCACCATTTTCGATGATAAACCTTGGGCGGCTAAGGGTGAAGGGATGATAGCCTTTGCGGATGGCAAATAGCCTCACCACCGAGCGGCTCCTGCTCCGCCGCTGGCGCGACTCGGACCGGCTGCCCTTCCAGAGGCTGAACGCTGACCCCAGCGTGATGGAGTTCATGCCCGGCTATCTTGCCCCTGATGTCTCAGACAAACTCATCGCCCGCATCGAGGAGCACTTCGACCGTCACGGCTTCGGCCTCTTCGCCGCCGAGCTTCTTGAAGAGAATGCCTTGATCGGCTTCATCGGCATCTCCGTTCCGCCCTTCGAGGCGCCCTTCATGCCCGCCGTCGAAATCGGCTGGCGTCTAGCCTTCGATTTCTGGGGCCGGGGCCTGGCCACCGAGGGCGCGCGCGCCCTCGTCCGCCATGCCTTTGAGACCCTCTCGCTCTCCAGCCTGGTCTCCTTCACGACGCCTGAAAACCTGCGCTCGCGCCGGGTGATAGAAAAGCTCGGCATGACCCACGATCCAGTCGACGATTTCGAGCACCCCAGCCTGCCACAAGGCCATCCCCTGCGCCGCCATGTGCTCTACCGCATTCATCTTCGCCCGGCATCCGGGAAGGCAAAGAGCTGAAAGCCAGGAGTTGGATGCTGGTAATTAACGCGCCACAGGCCGTTTGACGGCCAAACCCCTGGCGCCGTTCCTGACCGACTCCGTCAGCCGCGGCATCTTCATCTCCGTTTTCACTCTGGAGATAATCTCTTTCGCGATTTCTAACCGGCTCATCTTTTTCACAACGAAACCTCTCTTTGGACGATATGGAAAATAGCCAGCCGGCCGTCTGGCGTAAGCTTCTGGGGAAAACCTCAGTTCTGGCCCTGGCTACTGACCCCTAACCCTGATCCCTAACCGCTGTCATCAATTGCTTGCCGGATCGAACCCTGGGGCCTTCCTCATCCTCAGCGTGACCAGTATTTCCAGCAGCGTGGCGGAGTTGCGCACGCTTCCCGAGAGAATCGTGAGCGCCTCCGAGACGGGCGCATGTTGCTCCGCCAGCGTGTCGAGACTTTCGCTCACATTGTGGAGCTTCGTAGCTTCCTGCAGAATCGCGTTTACGGACACGAATTGCGCAACTTTCGGGAGCCTTGCAGGAAGCGGGACAGGCCATTGAATCGACCGCGCCGCATCTTCACTACTCAAAATCCTAGAAGCCGCTTAGGCAAGTGTCTGCTCACATTGGACCACCGCGAGCAGGGAACCACTGAATAATCGCTACAGGGCGCGAGCAAAGGTATACGGCCCCTCCGGCACCAGCGCAACCCGCGCCCCGGCCGGAAGCCCATCCAGCATCGCCGCCACAGCCGAGCCCAAATCCTCAAAGGCCGTCGCCCCCAGGCCCCCGAGCTGCCTCTTGCTCACTCCCGGCGTATAGAAGAACAGCTCGTGCTTCAGGCCCACCAGCGCCACCTTCTCGATCTGCCACTGGTCAATCTCCACGGCGGAATCAGCAATCTCATTCAGATAGCTCTCGCATCCCTTGAATGCTTCCAGCTTGCGCGCAAACTCAGCCGATCCAGCCCCCTCAGCGCATTCTCCCACCAGCAGAATTCTGCCCCCCGGCTTCACGATGTGCTGCGCCGCGGTAATGCCTTTGGTCGTCTGGTAGAAGGTCAGGTCCAGCGGATACCCGGCCGCGCTGGTAATCACCGCATCCACCGGCTCCTCCAGCCGCTCCAGGCACGTCGTCTCCACAAACTCCACCCCGGCCGCATGAGCCTTCACCGGATCGCCCGCAAACACGCCGGAAATCTCCCGCTCCTGCGTCAGCGTCACATCCAGAATGAAGTCGTGACGCGCCATCCGCGCAATCTCCAGCAACTCCGCGTGCAGCGGGTTTCCGGCAATCGAACCCTCCGTCGTCAGCGGCTCGCGCATAAACTTCGGCGAGTGGAGCACCTTGATCGTCTCCTGCGCCGCGAGTCCGGGAGCGATCAGCTTGCGCCCGCCGCTGAAGCCCAGCATCAGGTGCTGCTCGATGAACCCCAGCGTGATGTGCAGATCCGCCGCCATGAACCGCTCGTCGATATATACCGGCGTTCCCCGGCCCGTAGCGCCCAACCGGCGATGCTCTTTGAGCGCCCGCGCATCGTGGCTAACCACGCGATAGGTAGCGGCAATCTCCGGCCCCACAATCAGCCTGACCTCGTCTTCGGTCGCCCCCCTGTGCAGCCCCGTCGCAATCAGGATCGTGATCCCCTCCACAGGGATCCCCGCCTCGTGCAGGCGCTTCAGCAGCGGCGGCAGCGTGATCCGGTTCGGCGCCGGCCGCGTAATATCGCACACGGAGATCGCGGCCGTCCTCTTGCCCGCCGCCAACGCCGCCAGCGGTTCACAGTCGATGGGGTGATCGAGCGCCGACTCCAGCGCTGCCGCCTCATCCTTCAGCGCCACTCCCGACCGGCTGCGGATGACCTGGCACTCAAAACCCTCCGGAACCGTAACCTCAATCCCGTTTTTGCCGAAGGAGAACTGTGTTTTCATCTGTTTTGTCCTGACCGTCCGCCGGTTTGCTGCGGATTCATACCCGCTGTCCACTCTAAATCTTTATCCGGACGGCTGCTCTGGCTAACAGGCAACACAGAGGGATCGCTGGTACAATTTCCGGCATGGAAACAATCCAATTCACTTTGCCGCAATCTCGCATTCCTGTCGCCTGGTACAACATTGCCGCCGATCTGCCCAAGCCCATGGCGCCGCCCCTGCACCCCGGCACACTCCAGCCCATCGGCCCCGCCGACCTGGCCCCGCTGTTTCCCATGGCCCTGATTCTTCAGGAGGTTAGCACCGAGCGGGAGATCGAGATTCCCGGTCCGGTGCGGCAGGTCTATGCCCAGTGGCGTCCCGCTCCGCTCTGTCGCGCCCGCCGCCTGGAGCAGGCCCTGGATACTCCCGCCCGCATCTACTACAAGTACGAGGGCGTCAGCCCGGCCGGCTCGCACAAGCCCAATACCGCCGTCCCGCAGGCCTATTACAACAAAGTGGAAGGCACCAAGCGGCTCTCCACCGAGACCGGAGCTGGCCAATGGGGTTCGGCGCTGGCCATGGCCTGCGCCTTCTTCGGCCTGGAGTGCAAGGTCTACATGGTGCGGGTCAGCTATGACCAGAAGCCCTATCGCCGCGCCCTGATGGAGGTCTTCGGCGCCTCCGTCACCCCCAGCCCCAGCAATGAGACTGAGTCCGGCCGCGCCATTCTTGCCCAGCATCCCAAATCGAACGGGTCGCTGGGCATCGCCATCTCTGAGGCTGTAGAGGTGGCCGCCAAGGACCCCAACACCAAGTACGCGTTGGGCAGCGTGTTGAATCACGTGCTCCTGCACCAGACCGTAATCGGCCTGGAAACCATTGAGCAAATGGCGCTTGCGAACGATGAGCCGGACATCATCATAGGTTGCACGGGCGGCGGATCGAACTTTGCCGGCCTGGTGATGCCCTACCTGGGCCGCAAGATCAAGGGCCAGTGCCGCGCCCGCGTGGTGGCCGTAGAACCCGCGGCCTGCCCTAGCCTCACCAAGGGAAGATTCACTTATGACTTCGGCGATACCGGCCACCTGACCCCGCTGGTCAAGATGCACACCCTGGGCAGCACCTTCATCCCTCCGGGCATTCATGCCGGCGGCCTGCGCTACCACGGCATGGCGCCACTGGTCTCGCACGTGATGGACCTGGGACTGATTGAAGCCACCTCGGTGCAGCAACTTGATGCCTTCGCCGCCGGCATTCAATTTGCCCGCGCCGAGGGCATCATTCCCGCGCCGGAGGCCAACCACGCCATCGCCGCGGCCATCCGCGAAGCCCTCGTCGCAAAAGAAGAAGGAAAGCGGAAGACCATCCTGTTCGGCCTCAGCGGCCACGGCCACTTCGATATGCAGTCCTATATCGACTACCAGGCCGGCAAGCTGGAGAACTACGATTACCCGGCGGAAGAGATCGCAATGGCCCTGGCCGGCCTGCCGTCCTTCGCCTGATCGAGCAATGGTCTCCCAGGTCAAAAGCGAGACCTGGGGCGCCCGGCGCTCGGAAGGTAGAATTTCAAGAGAACCGGCGCCAGCGAGGCGGTTGGCTGAATGCTATCCCCGAATCGGAGAATCAAAATGGAAGCACCCGGCGCATCAGATGTCAACGCTTACCCTACCCTCACCATAAGGCTCCAAGATGGTCAGCTTCACTTAGTCGATCCGCTGGATGTCCTGAAAGAGTGTGTCATTTTCATTATTTTCCCAAATAGCAGATCTGCGAACCTACCGATTGCAATCAGCCTAGCTCAGTCGACAACTGTTTACGGCGAACAGAAGGTCGGCGGACGAACAATGCACTGGGCCGGAGTTACTTCCGCGCTGGAGGATTTAAAAAGAGGAGCTGAATTACTTCGCCTTGCGGGGAGCTGGAAAGGCACAATGACGCAGATCAATGGCGAATTCGTAAGCGACCCATTTAACGCATATCTGACGATTTCTTGTTACCTACAAGGACGACAATGCGCCAGCCAGGCGGCTCACTGCCATAGGGTTATAGACGATCCGTTTCACCAGAACTTTGACACGTTTACCCAGACTGTGAAGATCGACCCCACGTATCGGCCAAACTTGGGTGACGTTGTCGTAGTTGCTACGGATCAAGTCAAACAATATGCATTTCCTTGTAAACGTATGCTGGAACAATCACTGTTTCATTCGCAATTTAAATTCGAGCAAGCGCACCGCGCAGCTCCTCAAGATCATATCCAGGCGGCAGCGGTAAAGTATGGAATTAACATTTGCCCGTTCTTTGATTCCTCTAAATTCCGAAAGGTAGGCGCTCGGGAGGTGGAGGTTGTTTTGCCGATGAAAATGGCGGGTGGCCCAGGTCTCGAGATGAAAAATGGGCCACGTCGCCAGGGAAAGGGGAGCCTCAATGGGGCAAGGGACGGTTACGGTCGTTGTCGCTAGTCTTGGCATTATCGGAACTCTTTGCGGTATTGTTGTCGGGCATTTCCTGTCGCGATCATCGCAGAGGGAACAGTGGATGCGTGATCGCAGACACGAAGAATTTCGAGAGCTTTTAGGAGCCCTTACTGCGTCCATGTATGCAGAGGTCGAGGCGATGTATGAGACCGAATTGACCCCAAAGGAGCAAGAAGACAAAAGGCGCAAAACAGCAGATTTCTTCCAGGTCGTCCAAACACGAATCTTCACCTTCACCGATGTCAAACGTTTGGACCTCAAACGCGAATGGCTTGCGGCGGTGAATGCACATCTAACGAGTAGACCCCATGACATCGAAACTTTGGAGAAAGCGTACGAGGCGCTGATGCAAAGGCTAGTTGATGCGGCAATCGGCAGGTGGCCCACTCATCGATTCTGAAAACACGGCTCGGCTTTGAGAAGCTGTGCCCCGTTCATCGCGGCTTTATCGCGATGAGCGGGTATCGAGGTCAGATTGTGGCCGGATTATGATGGGACCATGCCATACGGCCTGAAGCGGTTTCAGAAGGCGGAAGCTCTTCACTTCATCACGTTCAGTTGCTTTCACCGGCTCCCGCTCCTTGAAGCATCGGGAGCCAAGGACACAGTCGAGGCCGTGCTGGAACAGACTCGGGCACGCCATCGGGCCAGGATTTACGCTTACGTCCTGATGCCCGAACACATCCATTTGCTCATCAACGAGCCGCCATCGATCCTCCTGGCGCAGTTTCTCAAAGCCGTCAAACAGATGACTTCCCGCAAGCTGAGAGGCGATCGAGAGCAGTTCTGGCAGGAACGCTATTACGACGGCAACATCCACGGTGAATCCGCCCGCTCCGAAGTGATTCGGTACATCCACCGCAACCCAGTGAAGCGTGGACTGGTCATATCGCCCGAGCAGTACCGATGGAGCAGCTTCAGCCACTACGCAACCGGCATTCGAGGAGTGGTTGAGATCGAGTCGGAGTGGACGGCCAGACTTCGCGGCCCACTCATCGCGATAAAGCTGCGATGAATGGGGCACAGCCGGGTGCTCAACATCTCGTCCGCCGCGGCGGATGAGATGCGGGATTGAACCGCCTCACGCCGCCTTCTTCACCTGCAAGGTCACGCGCAGACCAGCGGCGGAGAGCATATTGACCAGCATGTCCAGGCCGAAGAGTTCGATCTTGCCGCGCATCAGGTTGGAGATGCGCGGCTGGGTCACGCCGAAAACCTTGGCCGCCTCGGTCTGGTTCAATCCTTCGCGTTCAATGTGCCGCTTGAGTGCCAGCATCAGCGAAGACCGCAGCTTCAGGTTTTCAGCCTGCGCCGGAGTCTTCTCAATCGCATCCCAAACGCTGGCGTAACGCTTCTTGGTCATCGATTCAACGCGATTATACAAGATAATGCATATATATAAACATAAATATTTTCCAGGTGACGCACATCTCGATATTGCGATGTGGAAAGTATTAGAGCAGTTCTCTCAAAGGTGTAGAGGAGCTTCGCAAGCTATTGAAGGGAGGGAGCGTGGGGCTTTAGCCCCACGAAATTCGGGCGCAAAATCAGGGGGCCTTCAGGCCCGGGGCTAAAGCCCGCGTGATTTTCCCGCCCGGTTGAGGGGCCTGAAGGCCCCTGCTCCCTCCGCTCTAATTGCACCCTCTGCACAAATACGCGAACCACTTTATCCGGCGGCCATAATCGCATCCGCGATGAGAGCGGCTTCTACCGCAGGCCGAACGGCGTGAACGCGCACGATCGAGGCTCCGTGAAGAATGGCCGCGACAAGTGCAGCGAGGCTGGCCGTCTCGCGAGCTTCGACAGGCGCGGCGGGACCCCATTCGGGCCTGGGCTGCGCGCCCGCGTAGAGCGGGGCCAGCGTACGGCCCAGGAAGGATTTGCGGCTGAGGCCGGCGAGCAGCGGACGGCCCAGCGAGAGCAGCTCGGCCTGCCGCGCCAGCAGCGCATAGTTCTCTTCGAAGCGCTTGCCGAAGCCGTAGCCGGGATCGAGCACGACGGCCTCGGGCGCAATGCCCGCCTGCGCGGCAGCGGCCAAACTTGCCGCCAGACCCGCGCGCACCGTAAAAAGCAGTTCATCGGACGCGAGATGCCGCAGGGTGTGCCACTCCTCGGGCCGGCCGCGCGTGTGCATCAGCACCACTCCGCAGCCAGCCTCGGCGCAGACGGCTGTAATCTCGGGATCCCACATCAAGCCGCTCACGTCGTTCACAATCTCAGCGCCGGCATCGAGGGCCGCGCGCGCCGTCGCGGCTTTGTAGGTATCCACGGAGACGATGGCCCTGGGCCGTGTGGCGAGAATCCCTTTGAGCACCGGCAGCAGCCGCGCCTGCTCTTCTTCGGCGCTCACCGCGGGGGTGAACTCGGAACCGATCATGCCGGCTACGCGCGAACCGGGCCGGGTGCTCTCCGCGCCCAGGTCCAGAATGTCGGCACCTTCGTCCAGCAGGCTCAGGCCGTGGTTAATCGCGGCCACCGGATTGTTGGGATCGAAGTACCGCCCGCCGTCGCTGAACGAGTCCGGCGTGATGTTCACCACGCCCATCACCAGTGTGCGCCAGCCCACTTCGAGGGTGCGGGTGCGCAATCGCCACGAAGCAAGCGTCCGAACTGGATGGTTCGTCACTCTCTCACCGGCCACTCATCCGGGCAACTGACCGGCGGCTATCACGGGGGACCGCAACCGGAGACTTTCTGTTGCCGATCCGCGCACGTCGAAACGCCGCGGGGGTCGAACCGATCAGCAGGTCTACTGGTATATATAGACCGGCGTGCAGGCGGCGAATCATGGGCAGGGTCAGGGCGCGTTTTCCGGTAAGCACCTCAGAGACGCGGGCGCGGCTGCCGATCATCGGCTCAAGGTCTTTGCGCGTCAGCCCTTGCTGTTCCATTTGAAACTTGATGATAGTCACGGGATCGGGCGTAGCGATGGGAAAGTGCCTGGTCTCGTAAGCATCCACGAGAGTGGCGAGTATGTCGAGCTCGTCGCCCACTTCGGTACCCGGCTCCGCGCCCATCAACTGCGTAATGCGTGCCACCGCCGCATCATGCTCTGCTTCAGTCCGAACCGGTTGAATCAGCATAGCGCTCCTTGTCAAACTTCACCTGTTTCACATCAATCTGATCGTATTCCCGGTGCGTCCCCAGCCACAGTATTAGAACAACACCGTTCTTGTAATCCACGGCAACAACGAGACGAAACTCGTTTCCCTTGATATTGAAGACCACTCGTTCAGAAGAGACGATACTGGCGGTCTGTTTCTCCCGCTTGAGTTCCGCGGAATTCTTCCACGCCGCACGCGAGGCCATTGCATACCAGGCATTAAGCTGCTCACCTACGACCCGTTGCAGCCGGGGTTCCACCCTGTTTCGGACGAAACCGTTCAACGTGCTCCGCGAGATGATTCGCACAAGCCCAGAGTACACCGCTCCCGCCATGGGAGCAAGGGGCGAGCCGGCGCTCATTCAATCCAGACCAAGGCGTCAACCTGCCGCAGTGCGTCCCATCTTCACCTTCTCGCTGATCATCCCCACGGCCCTGCGCGCGCTCAACGCCGCCTGGCCCACTCACTTCCACTCGCGATCTTGAATGCCTGTCGCTTCAGGCTGTTAAACTCCGGGCATGAATCTCTTTCGGCGAGTTCCGGCGCTGGTGTTGGCTGCAGTTCTCTTTCCTTCCACCGGGCTGTTCACGCAAACACCGGCGCAAAGCAGCGCCAGTCCGGCCGTGCATCCCGCTCCGGCAAAAGGAGCGCTCAGTGATCGCATCCATGCCATTCTGGCCGAGCCGGCGCTGAGTCACGCGCAGTTTGGCATCAGCGTAACCACGCTGGATGGCAAGCCGCTCTACGGTTTGAACGAGGGTCGTCTCTTTACCCCAGCCTCGAACGCCAAGCTCACGACCACGGCCGCGGCCTTTGCCCTGCTTCCGGTCGAGACGCTGACCTGGACCACCAACGTAGTAGCCGGCGGCGCAATCGACAGCGAAGGCGTGCTGAATGGCGACCTGATTCTGCTCGGCGCGGGCGACCCCACGATGAGTGCGCGGCGTTATCCCTACCATGAGCCGGAGCCTGTACCTGCTGCCGCCGCTACTACCCCGGAAGAGACGGAGCGCCCACCGAAGGCCATGGACGTGCTGGATCTGCTGGCCGAAGAGGTGGAGCAGGCCGGGGTGCGCACGGTGGACGGCAGCGTGGTGGGCGACGACAGTTTCTTTCTAGATGAGCGCTACGGGTGGGGCTGGGGATGGGACGATCTGCAATGGACTTCCGGAGCCCCGGTCTCCGCGCTCACCTTCAACGACAACACAACGGAACTGACCATTGCGGCCGGTGCGGAGACGCCGGCTGAGGCCGCGCCAGAAACCGCCAATCCCGAAACGACCAAGCCAGAAACCGCCGCGCCTGAAACGGCCAATCCCGAAACGGCCAAGCCAGAAACCGCCGCGCCCGAAACGGCCAATCCCGAAACGGCCAAGCCAGAAACAGCCGCGCCTGAAACCGCCAATCCCGAAACGACCAAGCCAGAATCGGCCGCACCTGAATCGGCCAATCCCGAAACGATCAAGCCAGAAACAGCCGCGTCTGTCCCAGCCGAGACCGAGTGGACCCCGAATGTGGACTACTACACGCTGGACAGCACGATGACTCAAGCACCCAGGGGCGAAACTCCGCACCCCGGCCTCGATCGCCGTCCCGGTTCCATGCTGGTGCGCGCCTGGGGAACGGCGCCGGCCGAGGGCTACCATGGCGTGCTGGCCGTCGAGGACCCGGCGGAGTTCACGGCCGCGGCCTTCAAGAAGGCGCTCCTCAGCCGCGGCGTTACGGTCACCGGCGGGGCTGTCTCCCGGCACAGGTACTCGACTGGAACGGGCAAGTTTGCGGATGAACGCGCGGAGCCGCTCAAGCTGAGCCGCTCCGACCAGCCCACCATGGAGGCCCCGCTGGAGGGCCGCAAGGTGCTGGCTACGCACATCTCCGTGCCGGTGGCCGAGGACATCATGCTCACCAACAAGGTGAGCCAGAACCTCCACGCCGAGCTGCTCTTGCGGCTCCTGGGCAAGGTGCACGGGACAGACGGCAGCTTTGAGCAGGGCACGCGGGTGGTGCGGCAGTTTCTCATCGGCGCGGGCGTGGATGACGGCGACTTTTTCCTCTACGACGGCTCGGGCTTGAGTCCGGACGACCGCATCGCCCCGCGCGCCTATACGCAACTGCTGGCCTACGCCTCACGGCAGCCGTGGGGAGCGGCCTGGCGCGAGACTCTGCCCGTGGCCGGAGTGAACGGCACGCTGGCCTCCCGGTTCAAAAATTCACCGCTCAAGGGCCGTATGTCGGCCAAAACCGGTACGCTGAACGAGACCAACGCCCTCTCCGGCTACCTGACGGCGGCCAGCGGCAAGACACTGGCGTTTTCCATCCTCGTCAATAACCACCGGCCGGGGAGCGAAGCCGAACTCCAGGCCATCGACCGCATCGTGGAAGCGATAGCGGCGGCGGAGTAAGCTAGGGTCTGTTCACGCCACCGCCCTGGTAGCGTGAACAGACCCTAGTATCATCAGAGCCAGATGCTCACTCATTCTCTTGCTGTTTCCTGTCGAATTCCGGCCTTTGTCCTTGTCTTGGCCGGAACGCTGGCGGTTGCAGGCTGCCGCTCGCTGCCCCCTTCAAAGCCCGAGGCGTTGTGGACCCCGGAAGAGTCTCGCGGAGCGCAGGTCTATCAACAGAAGTGCGCCCGGTGCCACCACCCCACCACCACGCGTCCTCTGCATGGGCCGGGTTTGCAGGCGCTGACCAAGGTGAAGGCCATGCCCTCGGGCACGCCGCCCACCGACGAACGCCTGACCCAGGTGATCCTCCACGGGCGGCAGATGATGCCCGCCACACAACTGACCGACGACCAGCTTTCCGACCTGCTGGCCTACCTGCACACTCTATGACCGACGAGACTGGAACGAACGAGCCCGGGAAGAACGAAGCCGAAAAGGACCAGGCCCAACCGGCGCGGCGGGAGTTGCTGCCTCTGCCCGGTCTCGCGGCCATCAGCCTTTACCTGCTGCTGTTGGCCGTGATCATCGTTGTGGGCGTGGTGGGCGGGCGGCATTATCCGTCTCTGTTTCTCCTCTTTGCAGCCGGCTTCATCGCCGCCAGCGCCGGGCTTTTGCGCCTGTTGCGCTGGGCCTGGGCGCTGGCCTTGTCCGCGGTCTTCCTGCTGACGGTCTATAACCTTTGGATCTTCACCAGCCAGCGCCAGTTTCCAGCCCTGGTGCAGGGCCTTCTGAACCTGGTCTTCTTTCTCTACCTGGTGCGGCCCGAGGTGCGCGAGCGGCTCTGGTAGAGGCCGTTACCACAGCACCTTGCAGACGTTCGCGTTGCGGATTCGATCATCGTGGGTGATCAGCACGCAATTCTCCACCATAGCGGTGGCCGCAATGATTCGGTCTATGGGATCGCCGTGGAAGGGGGCGGGAATCTCCGCGGCGAGCACTATGATTCCGGCTGTCAATGGAATCATCTCCAGCTTGGTTTGTAGGGCAGCGATGAAGTCCCCGACCGGAGAGTTCAGGGGCAGCCGCTTTCGGTGGGCGGCATAAGCTATCTCATACAACGAAACCGGAGAATATGCGACTATTTCTCCTGCGATGCGAGCTTGCAGAATTGCGTCGCGTGCCCGTAGGGACAATCGCTCTCGGGCTGTCAGCAGCCAGATCACTACGTGCGTATCGAGTAGGATCATTCCGGCGGAAATGGTGACCAATCTTCCTTCAGATGGTCCCATTCCTCCAAGGGGATGATCGGTTCAACGAGATTCCCAAGGTCGTCCGTACTGGTGATAAAGCCACGCAAGCAGCCGAAGATCGACTCCGGGCTCTCCTTCGGCGCCTGCTCCTCTAACGGTAAGAGCCGCGCCATCGGTATGCCCCGCTTGGTGATAATCACGGTCTTGCCGGTGGCCTTCACCTCGTCGATCACCCCCAGGCACTTGGCCTTGAACTCGCCTGCAGCCATGGTCTGCATGGAACCCTCCTCGCAATTTAAGTATACTCCTGACCATGGTCATATGACCATGGTCAGGGAAATATATACTAAATAATAAGCATTTATATACGAAAATGATCCTTGATATCGCCGGTAACAAACCCGGCAGCTTGCCCATTCTTCAAGCGAAGTACCGCCGGGTTTGCTCTGCCATTACAATCAAAGACGTGATGGAACTGGTGCAGATCGAGCCCTTCCGTTCGCCGCGGCGAACTCCGGCTCCCAAGCCCGACTGGCTCAAGGCGCGCGCCCCGGTGGGCGAGAACTACCACGACCTCAAGCGCCTGGCCCGCTCGCTCAGCCTCAACACCGTCTGCGAAAGCGCCCACTGCCCCAACATCGGCGAGTGCTGGCAAGCCAAAACCGCGACCTTCATGATGCTGGGCAACCTCTGCACCCGCCGTTGCGGTTTCTGCGCTGTCCCCAAGGGCCGTCCCGAGCCCATCGACTTTGACGAGCCTCGCCGTGTGGCTCAGGCCGTGGCCGCGCTGGGCCTACAGCACGCCGTCATCACCAGCGTCAATCGCGACGACGACCTGCTCGGCGGCGCGCGCGCCTTCGCCCTGGTCATCGAAGAGATTCGCCGCCAGGCGCCCGGCTGCCGGGTTGAGGTGCTCATCCCCGACTTCCAGGGCAACCGCGAGGCGATTCGCACCGTGGTCGAAGCCCGCCCCGAGGTGCTCAACCACAACACTGAGTCCGTTCCCCGGCTTTATCGCGTAGTCCGCTCCGGCGCGCGCTATGAGCGTTCGCTTGAATTGCTCCGCTACACCAAAACTCTGCGGCCCGGAGGACTGACAAAATCCGGAGTGATGGTGGGCCTGGGCGAGGAGACGGCCGAGCTGCTCGAGGTCTTCCGCGACCTGGCCGCAGCGGGCTGCGACATTCTCACCATCGGCCAATATCTGCGCCCCTCGCGCGACCACCTGCCCATAGCCCGGCTCTATACCCCGCGCGAGTTTGCCGATCTCAAGAGCGAAGCGCTCAAACTTGGCTTCCGTCACGTGGAGTCGGGGCCGCTTGTGCGTTCAAGCTACCACGCGCATAAGCAGGCGTCTTCGACAGGATTGACCGCAGTGGCATAGGGTTCCGCCCCTTGCCTATTTCCCTTGCCGTATTGCGCTACACGAACACTTCACTGGCACAATAGATCGGTCCGGCTGTTTCGTCGCGCCTTGCAAATTCTTGTTGCGCAAGCCCCTCCCTTGCGTCCATCATGGACTTATTATCTAGGCCAATTTGTTTTCCGGGCCAAATCGCCTGTTCTGAACGGATAGGGAAGTCCTATGCGCACATGCATGGTTGCGGTTTCGTTTGTGGTGTTCTGTTCAATGCTTGCGGCGCAAGAGGCGCCCGCAGGCAGCGGTGCCGCCGCTCCCAACACGGTCAAGGTGCAGGTCTCAAATGGACCCGGCGCGGCCTTTCAGTTCACCAAAGTCGACGATGCTCTTCTCGCCGAGGCCAACGCAATCGACGAGCAGTACGAGAAAAAAGGTTTGGTGCTTCACGATCCCGGCCTGCAGGCCTTCATCGACTCGGTGGGCAAGCGCGTCCTCGGCGATCGGCCCGCACCCGAAAAAGTCACCTACCGCTTCCTGGTCCTGCGCGATCCCATGGTCAACGCATTCTCACTATCGAATGGCTCGGTCTATATCCCTACCGGCCTGCTCTCCCTGCTCGAAAATGAAGCGCAGCTTGCGAGTGTCCTGGGCCACGAAACGGCGCATGTCTACGAACGGCACCCGTATATCGAGAACCGCAGCATCCGCAAGAAGGTAGTCGCTTCGAAAATTATTGCGGCCGCCGCCATCTCGGTCCCCGGTGGTACTGTTTTGGCAGTAGCATCGGCGGTCGCTGCCTCTGAAGTCAGCAACCTGCTCCTGTGGGAAAGCATCTATGGCTATTCACGGGAAAAGGAGAGCCAGGCCGACAGCGATGGGCTCGCCGCCATGACTGTTGCCGGCTACGATCCTCATGCCATGGCCGTAACATTCGAATTGCTCGATAAGTACAACACTCTCGAGTACGAACCGCACTACCCCCTTTTCCAAGACCATCCCAAGCTGGCAGAAAGGCGGGAGCAAGCCCTTGCGTTCGCCAATGCGCACACCCCCATGGACGCACGAACCGGTACTACGCAGGACTATCTCGCTGCCGTTCTCACCGCCATTGCGCCAGCCATCGTGGACGACACTAATAACGACATTGAAAACCGCCGTCCACGCACCGCGGTGGCCCGCGCCACCCGGCTCGTGAGCGCATTCCCAGGCGACCCACAATATCAGGTGCTCCTTGGCGACTCTTATCGTGCGCTCGGAGCCGAAACGGCCCTCCCCACTAATAACGAGCTCACCTCCGGCGGCAAGGCTCAGCAGCGCAAGGAAGTTCTCGAAATGTCAGAGCAGGAGGAGCAAAAAGCCCTGCTGAAAACGCCCGAGGGCCAGGCGACGCTCAAAGAAAACCAGGCAAAGGCGGAAAAGGCCTTCCTTGCCGCGAACCAAATCGATCCGCAATATGCGCTTGCCTATCGCGAGCTAGGTTTCCTCTATGAGGATGAGTTGCGATATTCTGACGCGGCAGCAAACTATCAACGGTATCTCCAGTTGGTGCCTTCCACCAGTCTCGACCGCCTTCGCATCAAGCGGCGCATGGCCCAGTGCCAGAACCACCAAACCGGGCAAGCGCATCCATGATTGCCTGTGCGGGCTTCTGCCTGATCGGATCGGCGGCAGAACGCCCTCGCCAGCAGCTTTTTTCCTGAAAGGGGTAAATTGGATGAAACTCAGACGACAAATCTTCCTGGCCTTTGCTACCGCCCTATTTGTATGCGTTTCCGTTTCCACAGCCTTCGCCTCAGCACTTCAAAATAACACGTCCTACGTGCAGCGCAAGGTGAGTTCCGGCAAGTTCCCCATCCATTCCGCCTGCATGATGCCGCCCCAGGGCCATCTCATCAAGATCGGATTTAAAAGCATCGGATTCAAAAGCGTTGAAGAAATGCCGCAGGAATCCGAATCTTGGGCTGAGGCCCTTGAGGCTATCGTCGAAGCCCAACTCAAAGCTCGCGGCATCAGCGTTACCTCCGCCGCCAATCCCCTTTCGAGTGGCGCATCTGCAGATGCAATCAAAGAGGTGATCGCCCAGGTCCAGCAGAAGTTCAAAGCTGTTTCCGCCTTGATGTACAAGAAACCCAAAGCGATTGCCAAGTCGGCCTACACTCTCGGCGATCAGGTGGGAATGTTGCCATGCTCTGAGAACTCCGACATCGTGGTCTTCGTCCAGGGCCAAGGCCAGGTCGTCACCGCAGGCAGTGGACTCGAGGACGCTGCCGATCTCTTCATCACGTTGGCCGACGCCAAAACGGGAGAGATTCTTGGTCTCATTCAGCTCTATCCCGACTGCAATTTTCTTTTGGTCCCGGAAGCCTGTATCGGCCCTGACCTCGACATCGAGCTTACAGATATGAATTTAGGCTCCTTTCGCAAGAAAGCCAAGACGAACGGGCATTAGGCCAGCCGCTTCATAAGCGGACCTTCTTTCGTAACACCATCTCCCGCCGCAAACCATTTCTGTCGTTAGCAAAATGCCCGGGTTTAGTAGCGCATGAAATCTCCGGTTTATGTTTATCAGCCCGTGGCGTAGGAGTTCCGCCCTCGTTGATTTCTTCTGCGGCATCCAGTCTCTTCGCGGCGTGGATTCGCTAATATAGTGTTTTGTACCTTAGTGAGGGGAACCTTATGGCAGTCTCAGCAATGGCCGGAATTCCGGCGCTCAAAGATCTCTCTAGCGACCTCAGGCGGCGCATGGACCAGGCGGTGGCCACATTCCAGGCCAACCTGGCCTCCACGCGCACGGGCCGGGCCAACGTGCATATGCTCGACCAGGTCAAGGTCGACTACTATGGCACGCACACTCCCATCGGCCAACTGGCGCAAGTCTCCACGCCCGAGGCGCAAATGATCCTGATCGCGCCCTGGGACCCCACCGTGATCAAGGAGATCGAGAAGGCCCTGCAAACCGCCGATCTGGGCTTCAATCCGCAGTCCGACGGCAAGGTGCTGCGCGTGCCCGTCCCGCCCATGACCGAGGAGCGCCGCCGCGAGGTGGTCAAGCACCTCAACCGCGTCCTCGAGGAGCACCGCACCGCCGTCCGCAACGTCCGCCGCGACGGCAACGAAGCCCTGAAGAAGCTGGCCAAGGACAAGAAGATCAGCGAGGACGAGGAGAAGCGCGCTCTCGAAGAGGTCCAGAAGATGACCGACGAAGAGATCCGCCGCATGGAAGAGCTTTCGCGCAAGAAGGAAGCGGAAGTGATGCAGGTCTGAGCGGTGAGGATCACCAAATGGTCTGGATCGGGGAGCGGGCGTTGATGCCATCCGCGCAAAAACCCCCAGGTTATCGATCTTGGGGCCTTTGTGTGCCGGGCAGCTACGGCCGACTGAGATCGCAACCCAAAGAGAAACGCAAAGCGGCACAGATTTCGTTCATTCGAAGGGAACTTAACTGGGCCACGCGCTTTCCCAATCGGTCCTGGTGAATGGTGATCGCATTGTGCAGGTTCACCGCGCAGGACGCCTTCATGCCATCTTCCTCATTCAAGACGACCTCGGATGGCACGCCGCGGATCGTGGACGTGACGGGCGCGACGGTGACGGTCGACAGATAAGCGATGGCGCTGTCACGAGTAAGCACGACCACCGGCCTTTTCTTATCGGGCGGAGCAAAGTTGTAAAGGCGGATGTCTCCCCGGGTTACTCTGCCGGCCATGCCGCCACCGCTTCCCAGAAACGCGATTCATCGTGTGCCTGCGGCTGCCTCGAATAACCCTCGCGGTCGCGTTCTTCCCAGGCGCGCGCCTCCATTCTCCGCAGATGTTCCCGCAGCGCTTCGCGCACCAATGCGGAACGATTGAGTTTCGTTCGATGTGCGGCCCGATCGGCGGCCTGCAGCAGCTTTTTATCGAGAACAATCTGGACTGTTTCCATATGTCGACCTCATTCCACAGTATACTCCACATACTGATCTCCGGCCACGCAATGTTACTGAGCGGCTCACTCTGGCCGTGTTCGCTTCGACAGGCGAATCTCTCCTGCAAGCCACCGGAGAACGGCAGGCGATTCAGCAAGAACCTCCACAGTTCTTTGCGCTTGCCGGCTTTTGGGGCTGCCGGGCTGTGGGCCGGCGGGCTCGTCGGAGAGAAGCGCGCTCTCGAAGAAGTCCAGAAGATGACCGACGAAGAGATCCGCCGCATGGAAGAGCTTTCGCGCAAAAAAGAAGCGGAAGTGATGCAGGTGTGAGCAAGATATCCTCATGCCGCTGGCGCGGCGCAAACTACCAGATGGTCTGTACCGGGTATCGAAGGATTTGAGCATCGGAAGTGAGCAGAGGAATATTGTCCTCTTGCGCCTGCGCGATCAGCAATCGATCAAACGGGTCGCGATGAAGCCATGGCAACTTCTCTATGCGAACAAGGTCTTCGAGACGCACGGGTATAAGCGCAAACCGCTGCTGCTTCAGTTCTTCAGAAATGCGGGTGACGGTCAGGCCGTAGCTCGGCAGTTTGCCCAGGCTGATCTTGATGGCAACCTCCCAAAGCGACACGATGCTCACGGAGCGGTAATGGGCTGCGTCCTCCAGAATGCCACGCGCGCGAGCTGATAAGCGGCGGTCGCCGCCCATCCACCAGAGAAGAGTGTGCGTGTCAACCAGAACTCTCAGCGCCGCGCCCTCCCCTTGGTTGCTCTTGCCGCTTTGGCGCTCACCACCGGCCGAGGCCGCGGCGATATCAGTTCCTCATCGGGCACACCCGTCAATATCTGACCGTCGTAAAAAAGGCTCTCGATCTCTGGATCAGGATCGAGGAAGTTGTCAGGCACGGTGAACAGCCCCTTTAGAGCCCCAAACTTGAACCTTTTCGTGGCTTTCGCTTTAACCGGCACCAATTTGACCGCAGGCTTGCCGGCGCGGGCGATGATGACTTCTTCTCCTGCCTCGGCCTGAAGGATAAGGCGGGAAAGATTGGTCTTGGCGTGATGGATGTTCACTTCCATGAGATCAGTATAGCATAGGTTAGCTTAGCTAATGCATTTGCGGATCAGCATAAACCATGGTTTTTGGGATGTTGACCAGTTCCCGCTACGGATAAATCCGGTGCAGCGTCTGCCGCGACGGCAACGAGGCCCAGAAGAAGCTGGCCAGGGACAAGAAAATCAGCGAAAACGAGGAGAAGCGCTCTCTCGAACAGGTCCAGAAGATGACCGACGAGGAGATTCGCCGCATGGAAGAGCTCTCCCACAAAAAAGAAGCGGAAGTGATGCAGGTGTGAGCGACCGGCGCACGGCTGAGCGATTGGCTAGCGCGTCAAAGGAACAAAGATACGTCCAAGCCAATCGAGGAATTGAGCACAGGCCGTCTCAATGTTTTGGAAATGGCGCTTTTGAATTGCCAAGCCGAGATACTGTATATCCGGAGGCTCCTGCCAGGCCATATACGTGCGGATCACTGCCTTTGATAGGTGGCTGTCGTGAAAGGACGCGACCTTGTCTGTCTTCGCCTGCTTCACGACTTTCGACGTGTATTCCTTTTCATGGTCTCCGAGCGAGTCCATGAGCAAATCTTCAAACATGCCATAGGCTCTGTTATTTGGCATGAGCCACACACCGATGCGAGGCAGAGTCCCTGTGGCCCGTCGTCCGGGCATGGGATCGATAATGAGACCCGTCTCTGGAAAGGCAGCGGGCAAGTTGTAATCGGCGCCAAAGCGGTCCTTGAGTTGCGCCCAGCGTCGTTGAACTGCGTCTGCCTCTGTTGAACCCTCAATATCTGCGTCGAGAATCAGCCCCAGAACCTTCTGGCGCGGAATTGGCTGGGCCAACCTGGAACTCAGTTGGTCCAGGACGCCATCGTCGTTCTCGCAATCGAAGATGCCGAATGCCGGATCGGCTCCGTGCCTGAGACGCACAAGCTGAAAGACTGCATGGCAGTCATTCCGGCCCTCGACGAGAAGCAGGGACTCGTCGTCCGACTTGCAGGGTCTTACTGCCTGCGTGGCCATAATCAGCGGAATTCCCCATTCAAACGTAGGGCAGCTTCAACGTTGATGAGGTTGAGGTCCACCGCGTAGATTTCGTCCCCTTCACGCTCAAGCCGATAGAGTTTTGCATCCTCAATGCCCGACTCTTTGCTTGCCGAGACGAAACCGCCGACGCAGTCCCGGCTGTGGGTGGTGGCGAAAATTTGAACATCAAACTCTTTTGCTGCCTTAACTAATGCAGCCCAAAGTTCTCGTTGAACGTGCCAATGAAGACCATTTTCAAATTCGTCGATCAGGAGTATGCCTTTGGATGCCGTAGCCATTGCGAGGCCGATGTGGAACATCCGCCGAAGGCCGTCGCCCATTGAATTAAGTGGAATCCGGTTCTCTTCCTCCACTTTGAGCAAGGCAACACGCGTTCTTAGCCGCCCCGCTATGTAGTCTAAAGCCTCAATTCGGGGGTCCAGCATCCGCATCCAATTGAGAACCTGCTTCTGTCCGGGGCCTTGAATTAGAGAGTCCCACAATGATGCTGCCTTTTCGTCGCTGAGGCCATCCGCGGGGAGATGAACAACGACAACTGCGCCGTCATTGGGGATTCTTTCAGAATCTAGCAGCCGTGGGCGCAACGGAAGCTGCCGTCGTGTGATCAGCGTAACTTGACTCATTCCCCGTGAGACAGGTAGTGCGAATTCCAAATGATCAACGGTAGCGTGCCCAGGGAGCACCGGAACATAGCGACGCAGACCCTCTTCATCCGGAACGATGTCGTGTAATTGAAAGCTCACGTGCAGAGAATTTAGGTCCCCGACTCTCTCAATCAAAAATGGGGAGAATGTTGTGCCCGAAACGGAGCTTTCCCGATGGAACAAATCAAAGACGGGATGCCGAACAGCGGTTCCCTGTTCATTCCATCCGTCAACCTCCCAGGGTTGAAGAGGCTCCTTGGAACGCAACGAAGCCGCTTGAAGAATATCGGCAACCGGGTTTCTTCCCGCGTATATGCCAACCGCTTCCAGCAGGCAACTTTTCCCCGTGTTATTTTCCCCGACAAACAGGTTTAGCCGCCCGAGCTTAGGCAGCGTAAGGTCGCGGAAAAGCTTGAAACCGGCAATGTGTAAGGACTCAATCATCGGCAAATGCAGTTTACCGCGTTCGGTTAACGATTCCAACAGGCTCATTTCCTAACCCGCCCAAAGAAAGGTACCTGACAAACAATTGCCCTCATTCAGTAAACATGGCGGAAAAATGAATTGTTGGAGTGTCTTCATCCCGCTACGGATAAATCCGGTGCAACGTCCGCGCAAACGGAATCGTCTCCCGCACATGATCCAGCCCGCAAATCCACGCCACCGCCCGCTCGATGCCCATGCCGAAACCCGAGTGCGGCACGCTGCCGTAGCGGCGCAGGTCTAGGTACCACTCGAAGGCTTCCTGGGGAAGTTTGTGGTGCTCGATGCGGCTCTTCAAAAGCTCATAACTTGAAACGCGCTGCGAGCCGCCGATGATTTCGCCGTAGCCCTCGGGGGCCAGAACGTCCACGCAGAGCGCCAGCCGCGCGTCGAGCGGGTCGGGCTCCATATAAAAGGCCTTCACGTTGGCCGGATAGCGGTGCACCATCAGCGGGCGGTCAAACTGCGAGCTGAGCCAGGTTTCGTCCGGAGAGCCGAAGTCGTTTCCATACTCGAAAGCCGCCTCAAGCTGGCCGTCCTTGTGCGCCTGGTTTAACATCTCGGCCGCTTTGTCGTAAGTCAGGCGCGGAAACGGCGGCACGATCGCCTCGAGCTTCGCCCGGTCGCGCCCGATCACCGTCAGTTCAGCCGCCCGGTTCTTGAGCACGCTCTGCACGATGTGCGAGAGAAAGTTTTCCGCCAACTCCAGCATCCCGTCCAGGTCGCAGAAGGCCACCTCCGGCTCGATCATCCAGAACTCGGTCAGGTGCCGCCGCGTCTTCGACTTCTCCGCCCGAAAAGTCGGCCCGAAGCTGTAAACCTTGCCCAGAGCCAGCGCGGTGGCCTCGACGTAGAGCTGGCCGGATTGGGTGAGAAACGCCGGGTCGCCGAAGTAGTCCACCGGAAACAGCGTTGAAGTGCCCTCGCAGGCAGCCGGCGTCAGAATCGGCGGGTCGGTGCGGATAAAGCCGTTCTGATCGAAATACTCCGCCGCCGCGCGCATGATCTCCGCCCGGATGCGCAAAATGGCAGCCTGGCGGGGCGAGCGCACCCACAGGTGACGGTGCTCCATCAGGAAGTCGACCCCGTGCTCCTTGAGGGTGATGGGGTAGGGGTCCGACTCGGGAACCCGCTGCACCACTTCAAGGCCCTCAACGTCCAGCTCGAAGCCGCCCGGCGCTCTCTGGTCAGCCCGCACGCGCCCGGTGACGATGACGCTGGACTCCTGGGTCAGCCCCTTCAGAGCCTCAAAGACCTCGGCGGGCACACTTTTTACGTGCGCCACGCCCTGCACGGTTCCTGTGCCGTCGCGAAAGATGGGAAACAGCAACTTGCCGCTCTCGCGCAGGTTATAGAGCCAGCCGCGCAGGGTGATCGTCTGGCCTTCGTGCTGGCCCAGCGTGGCGATGGTGGCCACCTGCGGTGGGGCAGACGCCGCTTGCGCGGGCGGGGCGCCCCCTGGGCCCGGTGCGGCAGACGCCTCTTGCGCGGCAGGTGTGGTTGGAGTAGGACGATCTTCGGGCATGTGCTTCCTAGCTGGCCGAATGGATGATTCCCCGGCCGGACACTCTAGCATAACGCTGGGAGGCCGAGAAGCAACCGCAGCTCCTTCAACTCTCCGCCGCTTCACTCAAGGCCGCTCAGGATGACAAAACTGTTGGCGCGGCCCGTGCAGCGCCTTCCCGGCGGGTGGCAAGAACAACCATTGCGGCCCCAATGCGACTTTGGTAACATGAGAATAGTTGTTGATGCACGCAACATTTCCCTGTGTGCGTCCCATTTTTTGTGCTCTCTGGAGGTGGTCGATGGCCGAGTTAGCCGTGGTCAAGAGCGAAAATACGCAAAAGTCGCAGGTGGACACGAATACCACCGAGCGCATCATTGCCGAGAAGCGTATCGGCGCGCGCATCAAGCGCCTGCGGCTCAAAAAATCCATGGGCCTGGTCGAACTGGGCAAGCTTACCGGGCTTTCAGCCAGCTTCCTCTCCCAGCTTGAGACCGGCCGTGTAGTGCCCACCTTGCGCAATCTCTCCCGCATTGCCATGGTCTTCTCAAAAGATTTGTCGTATTTCTTTGAGCCCGAGCCGCGCACCTTGTTCCAGATTCACCGCCGCAAGGAACGGGTGCGTCTGCCGCAGACCGGCGTGGATTCCCCGGCCTATTACTTTGAGAGCCTGGGTTACATGGTTCCGGACCGGCACATGGACCCTTTCTTTGCCGAGTTCGTGCCACTTACCGACGAGATGGAGCCCAGGGCGCACATGCACCCAGGGTTCGAGTTTCTGTATGTGCTGGAGGGGGAGCTGGACCTTCGCCACGGCGATCAGCAGTGCACGCTGAGGCTGGGCGACGCGGTGTACTTCGACGCCGGCACGCCGCACTCCTACCAATGCGCGGGCAAAAAACCGGCCGAGGCCATCATCGTCACCATGCACCAGCCGCCGCCTGCGCAGTCCGCGCTGCCGCAGCCGGCGAGCGCTCCGCGGACGGCGCCGGGCAAATCGGCCTCAACGCCAACGGGCCGCGTCAATGGGAATTAGCTTGCCGCGGCGAAGGGAGACTGGACCACAGGAGGGAAAAGCGCGTCATGAGCACTGTTTTACAGCCATACAGCGGCTGTACCGGTCCACGGTTATCTTCTGTAAGCTGTTTATTTCGATTAGGTTAGATGTATTTTTCCAGTTTTACATTGAAAATTCCGGGTTTTCTAATTTTCCTGAGGACGAGGCCGCAGGGTTTGGGGAGATGCCCACTCGCTTCTGCGCTCATCCTTCTAATTCCAATTGTGCGCCGGAGGAAGGTAATTATCTGCAAAGGGTGATACCGGGGTATGGTATATTTGTCTGGTTTGAAAGGGCGCGGTTTTAACCGCGCTACCCACCCCACCCCACTTGAAAAACAATCAACGCGGCGCAAGCCGCGCTACAATCCCGCGCCAATCCCCGCCCCAATGCCCTACAATTTTCCTGCAACCATGCCCAAGCTCGATTGGCTCACCCGACCCGAAGATGAACGCGCCGCCGCCAGCGTCCCCTACCGCCTGCTGGAGGCCGTGCCCGAGCTCTCCTACGGCGATGAGCAGACCGAGAACATGCTCATCCAGGGCGACAATCTGGAGGCCCTCAAGGCGCTGCTGCCCTTCTACGCCGGCCGCGTCAAGTGCATCTTCATCGACCCGCCCTACAACACCCGCAGCGCCTTCGAGCACTACGACGACAACCTGGAACACACCCATTGGCTGGGCATGATGTATCCCCGCCTCGAACTCCTCCGCGAAATGCTCACCGAAGACGGAAGCATCTGGGTCACCATCGACGATAACGAAGCCCACTACCTCAAGGTCATCATGGATGAGGTCTTCGGGCGAAAGAATTTTGTTGCAACTGTCATCTGGGAAAAACGAACCACCAGGGAAAACAGACGCGTTTTTTCGTTTAAGCATGATCACTTGCTTGTCTACTCATCAGATAAAAGTAGGTTTGAACTGACAAGAAATCTGCTGGCCATGAACGAGTCAGTAAAGGGGCGGTACAAGAATCCAGACGATGACCCACGGGGGCCGTGGCAATCTGTATCTGCAAATGCTATGGCGGGCCATGGAACACCTAGCCAGTTTTATACTCTCAAGACTCCATCAGGTAAGACAATGGACCCGCCTCCTGGTCGATGCTGGCTGTATACACAAGAAAGGATGAATGCAGAGATTGTAAAAGGAAATATCTGGTTCGGAAAGGGAGGACTTGGGGTTCCGAGAATCAAACGCTTTCTGCGTGACTTCGCTGATGCAGGTTTGACGCCGGAGACCATTTGGTATGCGATCGATGTTGGTACAAATGATGAGGCAAAGAAAGAGATTATTCTTCTGTTTGACTCGGACAATCTATTTGACACACCGAAACCAGAGCGCCTCATTAGTCGAGTCATACAAATCGCATCGAACAAAGAAGATATAGTCCTTGACTCTTTCCTCGGTTCCGGCACCACTGCCGCTGTAGCCCACAAGATGGGCCGCCGCTACATCGGCATTGAAATGGGCGAACACGCGGAGACGCATTGCGCCCCGCGTCTCCGCAAAGTTGTGGACGGCGAGCAGGGCGGCATCTCCGAGTCCGTCGGCTGGCAGGGCGGCGGCGGCTTCCGCTTATACCGCCTCGGCAGCCCCATCTTCGATGAGCAAGGCCACATTCACCCCGCAATTCGCTTTGACCATCTCGCCGCGCACATCTGGTTTTCTGAGACGCACAAGCCACTCGCCCACAAGCGCAAACGCTCCCCATTTCTCGGCAAGCACAACGAAACGGCCTATTACCTCCTCTACAACGGCATTCTCGGCGACATGCGCCCCGATGGAGGCAACGTCCTCACCCGCAAAATCCTCGAAGAGCTTCCCGCCCACGACGGGCCAAGAATCATCTACGGCGAAAGCTCTCGCTTGAGCGCGGCTACGCTCAAACAACTCGGCATCACATTCAAACAAACTCCCTACGACGTGAAGGCGCGATAACCATGGACTTCCAACTCAAAGACTTCCAAAAACGCACCCTCGACAAACTTGGAAAGTACCTGGGCGAAGTCCGCCTCTACGGCGACCCGCCGCAAGCTTTCGCGAAAATGGCCGAAGAGCAGAACGGCCTTGTACCCCTCTACCGTACCGTCCCCGGCCTTGAAACCGTCCCCTATGTCTGCCTTCGTCTGCCCACCGGCGGCGGCAAAACGATTCTCGGTGCCTACGCCATTCATGTCGCAGCCAGAAATTACATTGAAAAGGATTTTCCGCTCGTTTTATGGCTGGTTCCCTCCAACACCATTCGCACCCAGACCGCCAAGGCCCTGAAGGATGCGACCCACCCTTACCGGCAAGCTCTCGACAAAGAGTTTGAGGGCCGCGTGCGCGTCTTCGACATTGAAGAAATCGACAACATTCGCCCCCAGGACCTATCGGAGAAAGTCTGCATCGTCGTCGCCACCATCCAGACCCTACGCGTGAGCGACAGGACCGGCCGCGATGTCTACGCGGACAAAGAAGCCCTCGAAACCCACTTCACCCGCCTCCATGTCACCATGCCCGAACTCGACCGCATCGAGGACGGCCCCTACGCGGGCAGGGTCAGATACTCCTTCGCCAACCTCATGATGATTCACCGTCCCATGGTCATCATGGACGAAGCCCACAACGCCCGCACCCATCTCACCTTTGAAGTTCTCAATCGCATCGCGCCATCCTGCATCGTCGAACTGACGGCAACGCCGGACAATGATCCCCGCACCGGCAGCAATGTTTTGTGCCGCGTCTCCGCCGCAGAACTCAAGGCGGAGGCCATGATTAAGCTGCCCATCGTTCTCACCGAGCACGCATCCTCATGGGAATCGGCGCTGAGCGATGCGCTGCGCAACCGCAGGCGGCTGGCAGCCCTGGCCGTGGATGAATCCCAGTACATTCGCCCCATTCTCCTCATCCAGGCTGAGAATCAGGACCGAACCGCAAACGTCGAGGCGGTAAAGCAATACTTGCTGGAAAATGAGCGGATTCCTGAAGATAGAATCGCCATTGCAACCGGAAAACAGCGGGAGTTGGAAGGCATCGATCTTTTCGACCCCAAGTGCCCGATCGAAGTCATTATTACCGTGCAAGCTCTGAAAGAAGGCTGGGATTGCTCCTTTGCTTATGTATTCTGTTCCACGGCCAACATCCACAACGCAACCAGCGTGGAGCAATTGCTAGGCCGCGTCCTGCGCATGCCCTATGTCCAGCGCCGCAAGGCTCAAGACCTCAACAAGGCATACGCCCACGTCTCCAGCCCAAGATTTTCTGAGGCCGCAAAGCAGCTTGAAACCAGCATGGTCGCCTTGGGCTTCGATGCCGCCGAGGCCGAGCAAGCCATTGAACGGGGCCAGCCGTCTACTGGTGGATTGCCGCTCTTCGATGCGCCCGTAATAGTCGATCTCACCGCCCCGCCCGACCTGACCGCCCTGACCGAGCGTGAGCATGAGCAAGTCATTCTCCATCGCAGTCTCGACGGGAAGTCCACAATTGAGGTCGTCGGATTGCTCACCGAGCCTCTGCGCGAAAAGATCGTGGCGGGCGTTGCGCCCGCCGACAAGCCAGCCGTCGAGCAGAAACTGCGCGAGTACGCCGAAAGGCCCAAAAGGGCATTGGCTCCATCGGAGCGAAGGGAAGCCTTCGTTGTTCCGCGCCTATGCGCGCATTTCGACGGTCAACTGCGCCTCTTCGATGAAGACCTGATTCTCGACGCATACAGTTGGGACCTGCTCTCTTCCAAGCCGTCCCTATCCGGTTTTAATTACGATCCGGCGACACGGACCTTCGAGCTTGATGTCGATGGAGGCAGAATCCGTACGAGGTTCATTGGAACTGACCAGCTCGATCTGAGCCTGATGCCCGTTGAATGGACCGAGACCGATCTAGTGCATTGGTTGGACAGAGAACTCCGCCAGGACGACGTGAGCCAGGAAAAGATGGAGGAGTGGGTTCGACGGGCCGTTAGTAGCCTGCTCGCTTCCGGACGCTTCGATCTCTCCACGCTGGTCCGGGCAAAGTATCTGCTCTGCCGCGAACTCCTCGGTGCAATAACAAAGTCCCGAGACGCCGCCTACCGGAACGCCTATCAGGAATTGCTCTTTGGACCATCCGCCGCCCTTGAAACCACCTTTAACTATTCCTTCGAATACGAAGCCAAGAACTATCCTGCCAACTGGTATTACACGGGCAGATACCATTGGAGGGCGCACTACTATCCTGTGCCCGGAGAACTGAAAAGCGATGGTGAAGAGTTCGAGTGTGCAAAAGCTCTGGACGCGCAGCCTGAAGTATTATATTGGGTGCGGAATCTGGCACTCCAAAAAGATGCATCCTTTTGGCTACAAACATACAAAGACCGCTTCTACCCGGATTTTGTTGCCATGCTAAAGGATGGTCGCACCTTGGTGGTGGAATACAAGGGAGAACGAGACTCCGACAGCCCCAGCGCATTAGGAGATCGAAGCCTCGGCGAGAAGTACCAGGACAATAGCCAGGGAAAGGCTCTCTTCCTGATGGCCGTCAAGTTGGACGAACATGGCCGTGGCATCTACGACCAGATTCGGGACAAAATCTCAGGCAGAGCGTAAACCCTACCTAACCCTGGTTCCTCATATTGAAGCCCCATTCAACGCCAAAGTTTACCAATCAGTAAATGGATCACTTTCCCCTAGTCCCTACTCCCTGCTCCCTATTCCCTGATCTCGTGCCCCCAGTCACAGGACGTTCACACATCCCCTGTGATAGCATCCGCTTCTTAGCGACAAAGGAGAAGTCCATGAAAACCTACCAGGGAAGTGAGATTCGCAACGTGGCTGTAGTGGGGCATGCGCACAGCGGCAAGACCACCTTGATTGCCGCGCTGCTGCATGCCGCCAAGATGACCCCAACCCAGGGCCGCGTGGAAGACGGCTCGGCCGCAACCGCCTATGACGAAGAAGAAGTAGCCCGCGGCGTAACCATGCAGAATGCCGTAGCCTTTGCCGAGTGGCAGGGCGTCAAAATCAATCTTGTCGACACTCCCGGCTTCCATATGTTTTCCCACGAAGCCCGCGCCGCCCTGCTCCCCGTTGAAGCCGCCCTGGTCCTGGTGAACGCCCAGAATGGCATCGAAGCCGTTACCGAGCGGGTGTGGAGATTTGCCGCGGAAGCCAACGTCCCCCGCATCGTCCTGGTCAACCAGATGGACCACCCCAAAGCCGGCGGCGAAGGCGGATTGAGCGCCCTCATTGACGATCTGGTCGACCGCTGGGGCCGCAACTGTGTTCCCGTCCAGTTGCCCATCTCCGACGCCCAGGGATTCCACGGTGTCGTCGATCTGGTAACTATGGAAGCCTTCCACTACACTCCCGGCGGCGACGGCCGCGGCAAGGTTGTGGAGATGCCGGCCGGCCTGGCCGCCGACGCGAAAACCAGGCATGAGGCGCTGGTTGAGCTGGTAGCCGAGGGCAAGGACGAGTTGATGGAGGAGTACTTCGAGAAGGGCACCATCGCCGAGGAGCACCTGATCGCCGCGCTGCATGAAGCCATCCGCGATGACCGCATCTTTCCCGTACTGTTTTCGAGCGGCCTGGCCAATATGGCCACCGACCACCTGCTCGACTTCATCAAGGTCTACGCACCCTCGCCCGTTGAGCGCGCGCCCATTGCCGTCAGAAATCCGGGGACTGAAGCGGCGCCGGATGGCGCGGACGAGGCCGATGCCGCCAAATTCACGCGCAAGGTGGACGACAAAGAGCCGGCGGCCCTGGTGGTTTTCAAGACCATGAGCGACCCCTTCTCCGGGCGCATCACCTTCTTCAAGGTGGTCAGCGGCATCATCAAGAACGACGCCACGGTCGAGAACTACACCCGCCGCGGCCAGGAGCGCCTGTCTCATCTTTCGGTTATGCAGGGCCGCAAGGCCGTCGAAGTGCCTGAACTGCACGCCGGCGATCTGGGCGCCGTGGCCAAGCTGCGCGAAACCTTCACCGGCGACACGCTGGGCCAGAAGGGCGCGGAGATCCAGGTGGATATGGCCACGCCCCCCGAGCCGGCCATGACCTACGCCATCGAGCCCAAGAGCCGCGCCGACGAAGACAAGCTGGCCCCGGCCATCCACAAGCTCATGGAAGAGGACCTGCTCATCCGCTTCTTCCGCGACCCGCAGACCAACGAGTTCCTCATCGCCGGCGCCGGCCAGCCGCACATCGAGGCCATCGTCAGCCGCCTCAAGAAGCGTTACCACGCTGAAGTCACGCTCAAAGCCCCCAAGGTGCCCTACCGCGAAACCATCCGCGCCAAGGCCGAGGCGCAAGGCCGCCACAAGAAGCAGACCGGCGGGCACGGCCAGTTCGGCGACTGCAAGATTCGCATGGAGCCCATGCCTCGCGGCAGCGGCTTCGAATTTGTCAACGATATCTTCGGCGGCGCCATTCCGCGTAACTACGTGCCGGCGGTCGAAAAGGGCATCGTCGAGTCGGCGGCGCGCGGCTACCTGGCCGGATTTCCCGTGGTGGATTTCAAGGTAACGGTCTACGACGGCAGCTACCACGACGTGGACTCCAACGAACTGTCCTTCAAGATGGCCGGGCGCATAGCCTTCCGCAAGTGCATGGAGTCGGCCAAGCCCTGCCTGCTCGAACCCGTCATGAAGGTAGAAATCGAGGCCCCGGACGAGTTTGCCGGAACCCTGATGGGCGACCTGAACTCGCGCCGCGGCCGCGTGCAGGGCATGGAATCCAAGGGACGCACCACGGTGATCAACGCCGAGGTTCCCATGGCCGAGATGCTCTCCTATGGCACCCTGCTCACCTCCATGACCCAGGGCAAAGGCAGCTACCGCATGGAAGTGGACCACTACGACATCGTCCCGCAACTGGTAGCCGACAAAATCCTGGCCAACGCCAAACGGCCCGTGGAGGAAGAGGAAGAGTAGCACCTGCGGTGCGGCCAACTTGCTCCGCAGCTATAATCGACTGGGTGCCCCAGGTCCGGATTTTCGGACCTGGGATATCCAATTCTGATCCATTTACCAGTATTGGGATGTCGGTCACCCGTCATCGGCGCATTTCGCAATGACCGAAGGACCAAATAAGGGATAGAAATGACAGAAGCCCGCTATGTATCTGCCCCATTCGTAATCCCCGAGGACTTTGCGGCCGAATTACGAAATGCTGCCGATCTGCTGGATGCCGGAACCAAAGCGCTGCAAACTGCCCAGTCAATATTGGCCGCCACGCAAACTGTAGGTCTTGATTCTGCGCATAAATTTGTAGCGCATTTTATCTTTACAAAGGCGCTCAAGACCGCACATGCGGTTCAGGTGCTATGTCGATGCGGGTGCGGCAGCGACGGACTCTCGTTGTGCGCTGTGCTGTTTGAGAACGTGGTCGACCTTTTGTATATCGGCATGGCTCCGGTGCGACGCTCGCAAAGGTACTGCCAATTCGAGAATGTTGACAAGTATTTTCAGGCGCGAAAGATCCTAGGATACAAGCGCCTTCCTGGCGGTCGTCGCAAAGTATACAAGCGCTACGAGCGTAACCTGCATCCTCAAGTCGCGCCGTTCCTTAAGTACTTTCCAAAGGCAGGCAAAGGATGGGCACAAAAATCACTCGTAGAACGCGCCAAAGCTGTTGGCGCCGGGCTAGCATACCAAGAGCTGTACTGGATATTCTGCGCACATAAGCACACGTTGCCAATGTCTGCTGTTGGCCTAACCGTGAGCACTACAACCGGCGAATCGATGTTGACTACTGGGCCAGACATGAAAATGGTATGCCACGCAGCCGAACAGTCCATAACCTTGCTGCTCCGACTATGTTCGATAGTAGATAAAGTATTCGGCCTCTCACTTCGAGCTGAGATCGACGCTCGGGTTTCTGAACTTCATGCCGCGATCACGGCTGTCAGAGGGGAACATCCGTCACTCTTTGAATAGAGCTTCGGCCGGTGGCCCACCCTTGACCCGCCCATAAAGGATGGGAGACCACGAACCCCAACCGTCCGCCGCCCTTTTCCCAACAAGCCTGGAGTTAAGGTCCGGAAGATCAAGCTCGCGTCAGCTCATCCCCCCGCATCGGAGGGTTATCGGGAATGAGGTCGAGGTAGGAGTTCAACCCCTTGCCAGCGCCCGCGGACCTGCGCTGGAAGAATGCCGCGGCAGTCTCCACCGCGCCGATCTTCTGCGCCAGCGCGGAGGTCACCCAAATATCCAGGGAGACGCCGTCTTCCCGCGCCAATTCCTCGGCCCGTTTAACGAGCGAATCCGGTAGATCGAAAACTCGCGTCATGGTTCCACCCCTTTCCGCCTGATCTGCTCTAGCAATTCCGCTGGCGACAAGACCTCAATCCCGAAGCGCTGGGCTGCCCGCTCGAAGTCTCTTCTATTATGCGTCACAATCGCCTCAGCCTGCCCATTAATTGCCGCTTCGAGGACCATTTCGTCGTCCGCATCGGACAACTGCGGCCGCCATACGAACCGGATCTCCGCTGGATGAATGCACAGCGCCAGTTCCGCAAGAAACCCGTCCACATATTCCGCGGGCAGACTATGCTCTTCCCGCTTGAGCACCGCCTCATACTCCAGAAACAGCGCCGGACTCGCCACAAGTTCAACCCGCTTCGCGGCAATTTCCTTGAGCAGCGCCGCGCTCGCGCCCAACCTGGAGCGCAGCCCCGCAACGAGCACCGATGTATCCATCACTATCCGCATTCGTTTACGAAGGACCGCACCAGTATATTGCTATCGAGGACGATTCTCACGGCATCTGCGTGTAAGCCGGGCGCTCACTGCGAAGGGCTTCAAGGAGCGCGGCCTCGCATTCCTCATCGGAGATGCTGGCGATTGAACGATCACTCTCCAGAAACCTGCGCAGCTTCTCTGCCGCAGCCTGCCGCTCCGGCAAGGCGGCCGGCGGCGCAAACGCACGGAGACTGATGGCTTCGGCCTTCAGTATCTGCCGCCCCAGGATTTGTTCGATCACCGATTTTTGCGCCGGCGATAACGCCTCAGCACTCAAAATCATCTTGCAATCCATCCTTCCGCACAGGCCAACTTTAGAGATGGCCGACTGAAACAATTGTATGCCGAATCGTCCTACGGAACAAAACGCCCGCGAACCAATTGCCCGGCATCAAGGGTTGCGCGATGCTGACCTTTGGCCTCGCGGGGTCCTTCTTGAATTTGGCGGTGCGGCTAATCGTCCGCATGAAGATCAGCCATCAACTCTTCGACACTCCCGAATTTCACAACCTCGCCTCGATCCCCTGCTTCCATCGCCGCAATGGTTTCGGCGTTGGGAACGCGAAGCTCAAAGGGAAATGCCTGGTCCGTCGCCGCTCGCGTCAGAAACACGCGCACCGCCTCGGAAAGACTCAACCCCATCGCGCCAAAGGTCTTAGCCGCCTTCGACTTCAGCTTCTGATCGATGCGAACATGAATCATCGCAGTTGCGCTCTGCATAATGCCACCCTCACAACCATTGTATACGAATTGAGATACAAGCGCCAACCGGAAGTTCAAGCCGTCAGCCGGCTGCCCCACCCTTTGCCGGGTGCCGGGTGCCGGGTGTGAGACCACGCGAATTTCAAGCCGCCAGCTTCTTTTTCCTTACGCGAATGGGGCGAATCAGGATTTCGGCTGGAATTTTTAACGGCTGATTCAGTTTCTGGATCATGGTCAGCGACAAGGCGCGGTCCCGGCGCAAAACCTCATAAACCCGGGTTCGATTGCCGATGATTCCGATCAGGGCCTTCTTGTCCACGCCTTGTTGCTCCAGGCGGAACTTGATGGCTTCAATCGGGTCCGGCATATCCATAGGGAAATGAGCCTCTTCGTAGGCCTCCGCCAGCGTGGTCAGAATCTCCAGACGGTCTCCGTCGGCGGTGCCTTCCGCGGCGCCCCACAGCAGCTCGATTTCCTTGAGCGCGGCCTCGTGGTCGGCATCAGTCTTGATGGGCTTCAGTTGCATATTGAACCGTCCTCACGTCGATTGCGTCGTACTGCTTGTGCGTTCCCAGCCATCGGCAGTTAGCTAGCCAAAGCCTCAACCACCGCCTCAGGATGACGTGCAATCACTGTCAGGTAGGCCCGAGCGGCGCGATCCGGATGTCGCCGTCCCTGCTCCCAGTCCTGCAAGGCACGCGGGTCAAGCGCAAACCTCCGAGCAAACTCTGTCCGGCTGAGACCGGTACCTGCCCGCACGGCGCGCACATCAACTTCAAGTGGCAGAGGAAACTGATATACGGCCGCAGGCTCCGCTTTGCCCTGGGCGATTGCGGCCACTTCCCGCATGGCTTCGACAAGTTCGTCTGCAACATTCTTCCGCTTCATGGTTTGATCCTCCGTACCTTTGCTGCCGCCTTCAGTGTCGCGGCAAATGCCGCAACCTCTCGCTTTTGCTTCGGCGTTAGGTTTGCCTGTTCGTTCTTGCCATAGAGAAAAATCGCGTAGAGCGGATTCTCCTCATCGAAAAAATAGTAAATAGCGCGAACGCCGCCAGATTTTCCCTTGCCCCGCGCAGCGAACCGCACCTTACGAACCCCGCCGGTGCCAGGAATCTCATCTCCCGACTGCGGATGGAGCGCGAGGAAGAAAATCAACTCCTCATGCTCTTCGGTAGAAAGCAACTTCTCGGCCCTGCGGGCAAAGGCGCTGGTTTCAACGACCGTCAGCATGGGAATGCTCACCTTAGGATTATGCGGCATTGCCGCATAAGCGTCAACTGCCGAGTGCCCCAGAGCCGGGGCTCCCACGCAAAGGTCTTCATCCGTATTAGAAAGGAATGCCGTTGATAATATTGCCCGCGATATGATATCATTTCCTCGGTGAGACTTCTTCTCGATACCGATGTTGTGGTGGCTGCGATGCGGAGTCCGCGGGGAGCATCCGCGGAACTGTTGCGGCGCATTGACGAGGGCGGCGCCACACTGCTGTTGAGTGTGGCTTTGGAGCTTGAATATGAATCGACGTGCATGCTCGCCAAGCATCGCCTGGCGGCGGGACTCTCCGAAGGCGAGACCGGCGCCTTTGTCGACTGGCTGGTCGCAATGGCGGAGCCTGTGCAGACGCATTACCGTTGGCGTCCGCAACTGCACGACCCGGGAAATGAGTTGGTTCTGGAAGCGGCCGTCAGCGGACGAGCTACCCACCTGATCACATTTAACGAAAAAGGCCTGGGGAAGGCAGAGCAAGGCTTTGGCATCGCCGTGATCCGGCCGGGCGAAGCCCTCAGGAGGATTCAGTCATGAGGATTCAACGATGACAACCAGGGTTGCCACGTTTCCACTGCGTTTGCCGGTTTCGCTCAAAGCGGCATTGGAGCAGATCAGCGAGCGCGATGGGACCAGCATGAATCAATTTTTGGTGGTCGCAGCCGCGGAGAAGATTGCCGTCATGCAGACCGAGGAGTACTTTCTGACCCACCGCAACCGCGCGGTCCGTGAGATCTTCCGGCGCATCCTCAGCCGCGAAGGGGGCGAAGCGCCGCACGCCGAGGACGAATGGAATGAGGGCGCCACACCACCTTCCCTGGGGTGAGGCAAGAAGCAAAGTGCTGGCGAATCCGGCGGAGATAATTGGGCGGGGCGATACGGCTGATTTACCCGGATTTCGCCCGGAACTCCGGTCAGGAAATGCAACTCAGCATGAGTGGCTTCGCTCTACGGCAACCGGAGAACGGCTGTAGACTGGATGGTCCTGATGGTCAATCCTGCAATTGCGATCGCGGCGCTGCTCACGCTGGCGCCATTTCTGGCAGCGGCGTTCTTTGCGCATCGGCTGACCGGCGCAGTGGAACGGCTTGCGGCGCCAGTGCGAGTGCTGGGTTCGGCCGTTCTGTGTGTGCCCTATCTGCTGGTTGCGTGCTCCACCGGAAGCTTTCACTGGGGTTGGCTGGCGGTGTATGCACTGCTTCCCGTCGCCGTTTCGGCGTTGATGCGCCAGGCCAGGCGCATCGATCCCGATCAACGCGGCAATTGGCGCGACTATCTGGTACTCGCCGCTTTGGGACTGGCTGTCGATCTTCGCTGGTTTGAGGCTGCGTGGCCGGCGCACCTAGCTGTCTTCAACAAGATCCTATTGCTGGATACGGGCATCTATGGCCTACTCATGATTCGCCAGCTCAATGAAGTTGGATTCGATCTGCGCCTTCGCCTGCGGGATGCCGGCATCGGCCTGCGCGAGTTTGTTTTCTATGCCCCCATTGCGCTTGTCCTCGGCCTGAGCATCGGCTTTCTGCATCTGCACGCCTCCTGGCCGCATCTGCCGCAGCTAGGCGGCGCATTTCTTTTCACCTTCTTCTTCATCGCCGTTCCGGAAGAACTCTTCTTTCGCGGATGGCTGCAGAACCTGCTGGAACGGCGCATGGGACGCACCGCGGCGCTGCTTCTGACCGCGCTTCTCTTTGGGTTGGCGCATTTCAATAAGCGCGCGGTTTTGTTCAATTGGCGCTACGTGATTTTGGCGGCTTTGGCGGGAATCTTCTATGGCCGGGCCTGGCGCCAGGAGCGCCGGGTGGGCGCCTCGGCCATTACCCATGCCTGTGTGGATACGGTCTGGTCCTTCTGGCTGCGGTGAGAAAACTTATTAGCCCGGTAGGTGAGATAACCGAGGCCGACGCGCATGTTGTGGTCCACAGGGCCGGGAATGGTGATGGCAATCGAAATTCCCAGGATGGCGTGCGCCATGGCCAGTGTGTAGAGGTTGCGATAGTGAAGGAACAGGCGGCAGGAAGCCCATCCCCAGAGCAGCGTTAAAACAGTGAGAATGGGGTTGGGCAGGTGCGCAACCACGAACAGGCCCGTGGCCGCAATCACCGCGGCCTTTCTGCCGGGAAGCAACCGCAACAGGCGCAGCAGGAAGAAATCCAGCAGAAGAAACTCCTGCAGAAACGCCCAGATCGCATAGGCCCAGTAGCGCTGGACGAATAAGGCGAAATTAGCCGGCGCGTGCAAGGTTTGCAGTCTGGCTGCCACGAGGACAGCGGCCGCTGCCAGCAACAGCGCCGCGCCGGCCACCCAGAGCGAACGGAGAAAACCCGCTCCGCGCAGGCCCATCGCGCTCCAGCCGTCGAAAGAGAGCCAGGTAGCCAGCAATACCCATGCCAGCGCGGCCAGGGAGATAAGTCTTTGCCAGGGCAGAGGCGTCCACACCGCCAGCAGAATGAGCCCATAGGTAACAGAAAGCTCGATCCGATCGCGCCGCCTGCGTTGATCGGCATGGGCACTTCGAGTGCCGCCAAGGTCCGATTTGTCTGCCGGCTCGCAATCCATTTTGGCCCTCGCTGGCGGGACGATCGATCGCCACCCTGCGCCCATTCTATTCATCCCCCGGAGCGAAGCGGTCATTCGATGCGAAACCCAATAAAAGTAAGATGCTCTGTGACTGAAGTTCCTTCTTATTGATTGCTCCAGAAGAACCATGCGGACATGGAAAAGCCGATGAAGATAACCAGGCCGCGGAGAAACGATGGGGGGACCTTGCGGGCGAAGCGGGCCGAGACGTAGCCGCCGATGGCGCATGTGACCATGGCCAGCAGGCAACAGCGCCAGACGACCTGGCTGTCGGCCACAAAGATAAGAAAGGCGATGCCGTTGGCCAGTGTGGTGGAGACCACTTTGAGGGCGTTGATCTCGTTGAGGTCCCGGTAGCCGAAGATCGAGAGCAGGGTGATGAGGAGAAAACCGGCGCCGGCGCCAAAGTAGCCGATGTAAAAGCAGACCACGATGGTAAAGAGGAAGACGAGCAGGCGGTGCGGAGGATGAGTTGCGCCGGCGATGGCGCCCCTGCGCCGTGCCAGCCAGCGGGAGACCGGGCCGCTGACGGCAAAGATGGAGGCGGCCAGCAGCAGCAGCCAGGGAACCAGGTGCAGAAAGGTCATCTGCGGCGTATTGAGCAGGACCACGGCGCCGGCGGCGCCGCCCATCAGACCGGCCAGGCCCATGGGCAGGGCAAGATGCAGGTTCTTGCGAATATCGTCGCGGTAGGCGGCGACGGAGGTAAGCTGGCCGGGCCACAGGGCTACCGCGTTGGTGGCGTTGGCCTGGACGGGCAGGATCTTCATGCTCAGCATGGCGGGGAAAAGCAGAAAAGAGCCGCCTCCGGCCACGGCGTTGAGCCCCCCGGCCAGAAATGCGGCCACGGTGAGCCAAAGCCAGTGCCAATCCATATAGGAGGGAAGGCCAAAGAGTTGCGTCATCTGGCTTCCATTGTAAAAGGCGAAACAGAGATCAGGGATCAGGGGTCAGGGACGTGGGAATAGAAAAACGACGATTCAGCGCGGCGGCAAGTAAATATCCGCCCGCAAGGCGTCTTTACTAAGGGGTGCAACTTTGGTCCGGTCTGGATCATCCTACCGGAGAGCAAGGGATTGGAAAGGCCGGAGGTATCCGCATGACGAAGCTCACATACGCAAAAAGGGAAGACCTGCCGAAAGGCGATTTTGTATATCCGAAAACCCGGCGCTATCCGATCGAAGATGCGGCTCACGCCCGCGATGCGCTGGCTCGCTCCAGCGGAAAGCCTGAACACGCCGCCGTCGTCGCGGCGGTGAAGCGGAAGTTCCCGGAGATCGAGATCGAGAAGTAGGCGCAAAGATATCAATCAGATGCCTGCGACTGGCTGCATTCAGGTAAACCGATAATTCCGGAAATCGTCGAAACTTTATTGCCGGAACGGTGTTTACAGAGCAGTAGTCCGGCGCGCAAATCCGCACAGTTGATGATGAACTCCGCTGACAACGCGCCAGGAAACAAATATCATTCCGGAAGGAGGTACTATCACGATGAGCACAAAATTACGTAGTTCTACGTACCTTGAGCTTTGGTTGGGCGTATTGCTCCTGGGTACTATGATTTTCTTGAACGGTTGCGGATCAAACTATACCTTTCATCCGCCTTTCCAGCGGGTCTACGTCACCAATGGCGATAGTGTCAGCGTCTTCGCTATTCCCACCACCACCGGCAATGTCAATGCCGCTCCCACCGTCAGCCTCACCGGCGCAGCCACGGATCTCGATGATCCCCATCGCCTGGCGTTTGACTACAGCAACAACACCTACATCACCAACTTCGATGACAATAGCGTAACGGTCTACGCCCCCGGATCTACAGGCAATGCCGCACCTGTCGCCACCATTAGCGGCGCGAACACCGGACTCAATGGGCCTAGCGGCATCGCGCTCGATTTCATGAGCAATATCTATGTCGCCAACTCCATTGGCAATTCGATAACCGTCTACGCCGCCGGAGCTACAGGAAACGCAACGCCTACCGCGACCATCAGCGGCGCAAACACCGGGCTCGATTTCCCCAACGGCCTCGCGGTCGCTTACAGAACTATCTACGTCGTCAACGAATCGGGTAATAGCATAGAGATATTCAATGGCAACGCCACAGGCAATATCGCGCCCTTCGCCACCATCAGCGGCGCGAACACCGGGCTCGATGGCCCCCACGCACTGACTTTGGACTCCTGGGGCAACATCTACGTCGCCAACGGCAGCGGCAACAGCATAACCATCTACTCCGCCGGCACAACAGGCAATATCGCGCCCGTCGCCACTGTCAGCGGCTCGAACACCGGGCTCAGTAACCCCAACGGCATCGCTCTCGACTACGCAGGGAATATCTACGTCGGCAACCAAACTGCCGTTGCGGTCTTCGCCGCCGTTCCGGCCGGCGCCACAAACGTAGCTCCCGCCGCTACCATCAGCGGCTCGAACACCGGATTAGCAGGTCCAATCCACGGCGTGTCCGTACAGTGAAGAGAAGTTAGCAAGCGTAGTAGAGAAGTTAGCAAGCGTAGTTTAGTTTGGAATTCCGAGTGGTTGCCGGGAACCCTGCCCGGCAACCGAAGCAATGGAGCGTTTTGAGACGGGCAAATCGGCGCCGCGCACAAGCGCACACATATTGCGGTGAGTGACGACCAGATGCGGTCAGGTTGTTCGGGTAAACTTTTATAAATTGAGGATGCCCATGAAGATACGCTCTGTGCTGCTGGCCGCAATGGCCCTGCTGACTGCCTGCGGATTGTCCGCGCAAACCCCCGCCCAAACCCCAGCCAAGCCCGCCGATCCGTGGGCCGGGGTTCGCTTTCTGCTCGGGTCGTGGGAGGCAAAGACCACCGGCGGAGTGGCCCAGGCACAGGCCGCGGCCGCTTACACCTTCCGGCTGGAACTTCGCGACCATGTGTTGGCGCGGCACTCGAGAAGCGGCGCCTGCACAGGCCCGGAGGACTTCGATTGCCAGCACAACGATCTCCTCTACATCTATCCCGCCGGCAACGGTCAAACACTCGAAGCCATCTACTTCGACAACGAGGGCCACGTCATCCACTATGGCGTTTCCACGCCCAAGGCCGGAACGGTGGTTTTCCTCTCCGATGCCGCACAGCCTGGGCCGCAGTATCGCTTGAGCTACACCTTCCTGGACGGAGTGATGAGCGGCCAGTTTGAGCTGAAAATGCCAGGTCAGGCGGATTTCACGAGCTACCTGCAATGGAGCGGAAAGCGGCGGTAACGGCGGAGTTTGGGAAGAAAGACGTTGAACACGTGTCTTTGTCTCCCATAAATCATTGAAAATAATACAAGTTATCCCGTTATTAATATGAGCGCGATCCGCGCATATTTTATGAATCGAGCATGCTATAGTTTCATCAGATTTATTGAATGGCAACTGAGGCAAACCATGGCGATTCGTTGGGAAAAACTTACCGTCAAGTCGCAGCAGGCGATGCAGCAGGCGCAGGCGCGGGCCACGGAACTCGGCAACCCCGAGGTGCAGCCGGTGCACCTGTTGCTGGCGCTGGTGGAGGACCGCGAGGGCGTGATCCCGGCGGTTCTCGAAAAGATTGGCGTTCCCACCCAACGGCTGGAGCACGAGCTGCACAACATCGAGGAGAAAATGCCCCGGGTGGCCGGCGCGGCCACGCAGCCGGGACTGAGCCAGGCGCTGAACAAGGCGCTGGAGCAGGCCTTTCGCGAGGCCGCGAACTTTAAGGACGAGTACGTTTCGACAGAACACCTTTTGCTGGGCGCGGCGCATTTGAAGGGCGATGCGGCGCGCGATGCTCTCGCCGGCGTGGGCGCCACGCATGAGGCGATTCTGAAGGCGCTGACCGCGGTGCGCGGGTCGCAGCGTGTGACGGACCAGAATCCCGAGGGCAAATTTCAGGCTCTGGAAAAGTACGCCAAGGATCTCACGGAGCTTGCGCGGCGCGGCAAGCTGGACCCGGTCATCGGGCGCGACGAGGAGATTCGCCGCGTGATCCAGGTACTGAGCCGGCGGACGAAGAATAACCCAGTCTTGATCGGCGAGCCGGGAGTAGGCAAGACGGCGATCGTCGAGGGTCTCGCCAGGCGCATCGTCTCCGGCGACGTGCCGGAGAGTTTGCGCGACAAGCGGGTGATTGCGCTGGATCTGGGATCAATGCTGGCCGGCGCCAAGTATCGCGGCGAGTTCGAGGACCGGCTCAAGGCGGTGCTCAAGGAAATCGAAGAGTCGAACGGGCAGATCGTGCTGTTCATCGACGAGCTGCACACGCTTGTGGGCGCGGGCGCGGCCGAGGGAGCCATCGACGCCAGCAACATGCTGAAGCCGGCTCTGGCGCGCGGAGAACTGCGGGCCATCGGCGCAACCACGCTGAACGAGTACCGCAAATACATCGAGAAGGACGCGGCGCTGGAGCGGCGTTTCCAGATCGTCTACGTGGGCGAGCCGAACGTGGAGGACACGATTGCGATACTGCGCGGCCTCAAGGATCGCTACGAGGCGCACCACAAGGTGAGCATCAAGGACGCGGCAATCGTGGCGGCGGCGACGCTTTCGCATCGGTATATCAGCGACAGATTTTTGCCGGACAAGGCCATCGACCTGGTGGATGAGGCCGCGGCTTCGCTGGCGATCCAGAGAGGCTCGGTGCCGACGGAGATCGACCAATTGGAGCGCCAGAAAACCTCGCTCGAAATTGAACGTGAGGCCCTGAAGCGCGAGACCGATGCCAACAGCATCGAGCGCCGCGATGAGGTCGAACGCGAGGTGGCGGAACTGACGGAGCAGATCACGGCCAAGCGGGCGCGTTGGACAAAGGAACGCGAAGCCGACAGCCACATCAGCGAGATCAAGGGAAAGATCGAGGCGCTGCGCTTCGAGGCCGAAGCGCAGACGCGCAAGGGGCAGTTGGAGCGGGCTGCGCAGATCCAGTATGGCGAGTTGCCCAAGCTGGAAGCGGAACTGAAGCGTTTGGATGCGGCGCAGGAAGGAAGCACCGGCGCGGCGCGCATGTTGAAGAACGAAGTGGACGAGGAAGACATTGCCGGAATTGTGAGCAAGTGGACGGGGATTCCCGTTTCGCGGATGCTCGAGGGCGAAGTGAAAAAGCTGGTGGAGATGGAGACGCGGCTCCGGGAACGGGTCATCGGCCAGGATGCGGCGCTGACCATTGTGGCCAATGCGATTCGCCGCTCGCGCGCGGGTTTGAGCGATCCGCGGCGGCCGATCGGTTCGTTCATCTTTCTTGGGCCGACGGGAGTGGGCAAGACGGAGACGGCGCGGGCGCTGGCCGAGTTTCTCTTCGACGATGAGCAGGCGATGGTGCGCATCGACATGAGCGAGTACATGGAGAAGCACGCGGTGGCGCGGTTGATCGGCGCGCCGCCCGGCTACGTAGGTTATGACGAGGGCGGGCAGTTGACCGAGGCCGTGCATCGCAGGCCCTACGCGGTGATTCTCTTCGACGAGATCGAGAAGGCGCATCCTGATGTGTTCAACATTCTGCTGCAGGTGATGGACGACGGGCGGCTGACCGACGCCAAGGGCCGCACAGTGGACTTCAAGAACACGGTGCTTATCATGACCTCGAACCTGGGCGCGGCGATGCTGGCGGGCGACGCGCTCAAAACGGAGCACGACTTCGATATGGCGCGCGAATCGGTGATGCGAGTGCTGCGCGAGCACTTCCGCCCGGAGTTTTTGAATCGCGTGGACGATATAGTGATCTTCCGTCCGCTGGGGCCGGCGCAGATGAACCAGATTCTGGAGCTGCGCTTGAACGAAGTGCGCAAGCTGTTGGAAGAGCGTCAGATTTCGCTGGAATTGACGGAGCCGGCGCGGCAACTGATTCTGGCTTCGGGTTCGGACGCGGCGTATGGAGCGCGTCCGCTGAAGAGAGCCTTGCAGCGCATGGTGCAGGACCCGCTGGCCATCAGGATTCTGAACGGCGAGGTGCTGCACGGATCGCACGTGCGCATCGGCGTGGACCGCAAGTCGAACCAGCTGAAGTTTGAGCCGATGGGGCGGGAAGCGATGGCGTAAGAGCGCAAGCCAGCGCTTCCCGGCGCCGAGACGCGATTTGCGGCAGATCGCTTACGGCATTTTCCGAATTACCTTCGAGCCGCCAAGTGTGTACAGGGTGGATTGTTCATAAGGGAAAATCCGCCCTGTCGCATTGGCCTCACACTATATCAATTCGGAAAATGCGTTAAGGGCGCTTGGAGACCAGATCGCCAAAAGGCGCCAGCAGCTTGAAATCGTTAGACCATGTGGTGTACATGATCCCCGTTGCGCCGGGTGTGGTGTCCATGTCTTCCATCCATCCCTTGGGATTCTCCAGAGCGTCGGAGTCGGGGCCCGCTGCCGCAAAGGTCTTGAACCCGTGGCCGGAAAAGAAGTCGAGGGACTGCCTCCGCTTGTCGAAATACCAGCACACGATCCCCATGTCCTTGGGCAGGTACTTCCACGTGTTCTCCAGGGAGCCGTCCACCAGGAAGTACTTCTTCACCGCGTTGTGATTGGGGTCGAACATATCCGACCAGACCAGCACCTGGGCCTTGGGGTTGACAGCATGCACCTGATCGTAGAGCCACTGTGTCGTATCTCCGGCAATCGCCGAAGCATCCTTCTTCCGGCGCAGGCAAGATTGATCGCGGTTAAACGCGCGCTGCTCGTCCCCGATGTCGAGGAAATAGCGTTTCGGAGCCAGATACTTCTCGATCAGCGGAAATTGCTGCTTCCATATCTCGCGAACCTTGGCTGCCGACGGACAGATGGGAACCTCCGGGTCGTCGTCGGCGTAAATCGTTGTGCCGTGATAGTAGCTAACTCGCAGCCGCGCGCCGTCATGGATGCGCCCGCCCGGCAGCAGGCGAATCGACGGCATGGGGTGTGTCCAACGGAAATCGAGATTGGGGTCGCTCACTGCTGCAAAGTCCCGGCCTTCCTTGTACACCGTTCCAGTCATCTCATCACGAACGGTCAGCGGCGCGCCATCCCTGCGAATCACGTTCATGAGGCCCACCTCTTCCACTTCCACGTCGTCCACCCATACCTTGCCCTTCACGCCCCTGAACACGCCGAAGGATAAATCGATACGATCGGCAAACCAACTGTTAAACGCCGTGGTCACCTGTCTCCAGCCGGAGGTGGGTGACGGCGCGAGCGTCTCGAAAAGGCTGAGATCGCGCCCGTCAGGCGTATACGCCTTGATGCTGAACAGCTTGGCCGGCTTAACATCTTCGGTCTTCACCCACGCGCTCACGCGGTAGCAACGGTACGGCTTGACGCGAATCTCCTGGGCTACTTGCGCCACACCCTCCATCGCCGGGTCTCTCAATCCTGCAGCATCCAAGGGGGTGACGGTGATTACCGGCCTCACCGCTTTCCTATCGCCAAAGTTCTCGATACGCAGCGAAGCCTTGCCGGAGTGAAAGACGCTAGTATCGACAAAGGTCATCTTTCCCGGCTCGTCCTGCGTGGCGAAACCGCTGAACCGGTCTCCTTTGTACTCTTCGAATCCACCGTTCACCAGTTTCGTAGGTGAGTCCGCGACGAACCGCGCTGTATCGCCCTTGGCTACGAACAGGGCATCCTTGACCAGCAGGCCTTCGGCTAGATTCTTGTCAATTTCCAGGGCGGGTTTGCCGTACTTGATGCCGAATCCCTCGGGAATGATCTCCATGTGGTTGGCATCGGCAACCTCTTTCACTTTGCTAAGGCGCGCCAGGTACTCCGGAGAAGCCAGGCTGAGGCGGTCCATCCCAGGCAGCACGATGGCTGTGAGGCCGTGCTCCGCCGCGGTACGGATCAAACCGAGCCTCACCTCAAGATCCTTGTCGGACTGGAGGGCGACTTCAACTGAGCTGTTGTCGAGGTAAAGCCAGCGGTCGGGATAGATCGTTTTCTGTTGATCCGGGGCGACAGCGCCCGTTGCGATCACGACGCCAAGCAAGGCGAATAAAGCCAGCGATTTGTTCATTGCATCCAATCTCCTTTCGGAACAGATGGCTTAAGGGCGCTTGGAGACCAGATCGCCAAACGGCGCCAGCAGTTTGTACTTGCTACTCCAGGTGGTGTACATGATCCCCGTTGCGCCGGGAGTCGTGTCCATGGCTGCCAGCCATCCCTCGGGGTCCTTCAGATCGTCGGCGTCATAGTACGCAGCCGCAAAGGTCTTGAACCCGTGGCCGGAAAAGAAGTCGAGGGACTGCCGCCGCTTGTCGAAATACCAGCACATGATCCCCATGTCCTTGGGCAGGTACTTCCACGTGTTCTCCATGGAGCCGTCGACGAAGTAGTACTGCTTGACCGAGTTGTGATTGGGGTCGAACATATCCGACCACACCAGCACCTGGGCCTTGGGGTTGACGGCATGCACCTGATCGTAAAGCCACTGCGTGTTCTCACCAAGTATCGTTGCCGCAGCCTTCTTGCGGCGCAGGCACGATTTATCGCGGTTCAACGCGCGGACCTCGTCAGTGGCGATGAAATAGCGTTTCGGAGCCAGATACTTCTCGATCAGCGGAAACTGCTGCTTCCAGATCTCGTGAACCTTTGGGTCCGATGGGCAGATGGGAGTCTGGTCGTTATAGATCGTAACGCCGTGATAGTAGCTCACGCGCAGCCGCGCACCCTCATGGATGCGCCCGCCGGGCAGCAGCTGAATCGACGGTATGGGGTGGGTCCAATGGAAATCGAGATTGGGGTCGCTGACCGGCGCGAAATCCCGGCCTTCCTTGTACACCGTCCCGGTGGCCTCGTCGCGAACGGTCAGCGGTGCGCCGTTGCGGCGAACCACGTTCATCAGGCCCACCTCTTCCACTTCCACGTCGTCCACCCAGACTTTGCCCTTCACGCCTTCGAAGACGCCGAAGGTTAACTCGATGCGGTCGGCATACCAACTGTTAAACGAAGTGGTCACCTGTCTCCAGCCGGAGGTGGGGGACGGCGCGGGCGGCTCGAAAGGGCTGAGGTCGCGCCCGTCGGGCGTGAACGACTTGATGCTGAACAGCGATGCCGGCTCTACATCTTCGGTCTTCACCCACGCGCTGACGCGGTAGCAACGGTTCGGCGTGACGCGGATCTCCTGGGCTACTCGCGCCACACCCACCGGCGCCGGGTTTTTCAATCCTGCGACCTCCGGGGCGTTGACACTGGTGTCTGCCGGCTTCTCTTTTTGCGTTTCGCCAAAGTTTTCGATGCGCAGCGAAGCGTTGCCGGAGTGAGAGACGCTGGTGTCGACAAAAGTCTTCTTTCCCGGCTCATCCTGCAGGGTGAAGCCGCTGAACCGGTCGCCCTGGTACTCTTCGAAGCCACCGTTCGCTAGTTTCGCCGGCGAGTCGGCGACAAACTGCGCAGTTCCTCCCTGCGCGACGAACAGTGCATCCTTGACCAGCAGGCCTTCGGCAAGATTCTTGTCATGGTCCAGGATGGCTCCGCCGTAACCGGTGCCGAATCCCGAGGGAATGATTTCCAGGTGGTTGGCATCGGCAATCTCTTTCACTTTGCTCAGGCGTGCCAGATACTCCGGCGAGCCCAGGCTGATGCTGTCCATTCCAGACAGGACGATGCCGTTGAGGCCGTGCTCCGCAGCGGTACGGATGAGATCGCCCATTACCTCGACGTCCTTATCGGAATTGAAGCTTCCGCTGGCATAAACCCAGCGGTCGGGATAGAACTTTTTCTGTTGTGCCGGGGCAATAGCGCTCATAGAGATCGCGATACCCAGCAGGGCGAAGAGCGCGAGAGAATTTTTCATGGAGTTCAAACTCCTTGTAGCGGATCTCGCAGGCTGCCACGATCCCGCGGGCGCCATCCGTTCCCGAGCAATCATAGCAGCATCATCATCCTAAGTAAGCTCTGATTAAGTCCTTCTGCATTCGCCGGCATTCCCTCAGGGGTTAAAACCCCTTGTTTTTCAGGCCATTTTCGGCACGACTGAAGTCGTGCCCTGACACAAGGCGGGCTTGTGCAGAGTTTCTCTATAAAGTCGTGCCCTGTTACAAGGCGGGCTTGTGCAGAGTTTTCCTAAGTTTTTTGGGCCCTGTGCTGCCCCGCTTCCCTAACCGTGACCCGCGGTGCGACAATCATCGCGTCGGAGCCGTCTATAAGCAACAGTGCTCTGCCCGGAGGAAAAACATCGCATGAAGCGTCTTTTGGTCTGTACCACCCTTCTCGTCGTCGCCGCTACCCTGTCCGCCCAGCAAACCCCGCCGAAAGCCCCGCCGAAAAGCCCGCCCGCCACCGAGTCGGCGACCATCGGCGGCAAAACCATCACTATCAGCTACAACTCGCCCGGAGTAAAGGGCCGCGCCGGGAAAATCTTCACCAAGGACGGGCTCATCAGCAAGGATCCCACCTATCCGGTGTGGCGCGCGGGGGCCAATGCGGCCACCAAGCTGCACACCGAGGCGGACCTGAGCCTTGACGGTCTGGCTGTTCCCAAGGGCGACTACAGCCTGTACGTGGACATCTCCGATCCCGACCACTGGATGCTGATCGTGAACAAGCAGACCGGCCAGTGGGGAACGAACTACGACAAGGCACAGGACCTGGGCCGGGTAGAATTCCACACCACCACCCTGCCTGAACTGGTGGAGAACCTGAAATACACGATCAAGGATTTGGGCGACAACAAGGGCACGCTCACCCTGGCCTGGGAAAACAAGTGCGCCACCGTACACATCAAGGTGCAATAAGGCCAGGCGCGCGCGGAGCCGGTCAAGGCAGGGCGGCGCAGTTTTGCGGAGAATTTCCGCCCTGCCGATACAATTAGCAAAGTGGGTCATTTCTTCCCGGGAGGGGAAAGAACTTTGCCGTTGTATGCCTATCGCTGTACCCAGTGTGGCCACCGCTTTGAAAAGATCCAGAACTTCTCGGCCGATCCGGAGCTTGTGTGCCCTGAATGCGGCGGCGCGCTGGAGCGCCCGCTGACCGCTCCGCGGCTGCACTTCAAAGGGGCCGGCTGGTATGTGAACGACTACGCGTCCAAGAGCAATGCGCCGGCCGCTGAAGCCGGGTCGGAATCCGGTAAGGGAGCCGCAGCGGCGGAGGCCAAAACGCCTTCAACCGCAGGCGAGAGCACGGCCAGCGCCCCCGCTGCCACGCCCGCACCCGCGCCCAGCACGGCGCCGGCCTCGGGGACACCCGACTCAACGCCCTAAGTTCAAACAATAATGGCAGCGTGAACCTTCAAGAAAAGCAACCCTGGGCATGGTCATAGGAGAATGAAAGCCTCGATGCCTCAAGACCCGCCCACCCCTCGCCGACCAGCCCCCCACTCTCCGCAAACCCGGCGCGCTGCCTTCACCGCTCTCTCCGCGGTAGCCGCAGTGCTGTTCGTGGCCGGACTGCTTGCCGGGCTGCTCCACGCCCCCGCTGAGATCGGCGTAGCCCTTCGCTGGGCAGGCTTTGGCCTGTTCGTCCCCATCGCCGTGCGTCGCCGCTCCCTGCTCGTGTGGACCTTCTTCGCCATGCTGGCCGGCGCGGAGCTGGGCGTGGACGCGCCCCAATTCGCCGCGCAGACCCACTTCCTCGGCGATATCTTTCTCCGCCTCATTCGCATGATTGTTGCGCCGCTCATCTTTGGCGGCATCGTCACCGGCATCGCGGGGCACAACCGTCTCGGCGGCGTAGGCCGCGTCGCCCTCAAGTCCATCGTCTTCTTCGAACTCGTCACAACAGCCGGCCTCATCCTCGGCGCCATCGCCATCAACCTCTCGCAGGCAGGCGTGGGCGTTTCGCTGCCGGCCGGCCTTCAGGCCGTTGCGCCTGCCACGCATCCTTCGGGATGGCAGGATGTGCTGCTCAATATCTTTCCTGAAAATATCGCGCTGGCCGTGGCGCAAAACCAGATTCTGCAGGTCGCCATCTTCGCGCTGCTCTTCGGCACGGCCCTGGCCACCATGCCCGAGCCGAAGCGCGCCCCGCTGGTCAGCGTGCTGCAGTCGCTGACGGAAACCATGTTTAGCATGACTCGCATCGTCATGGTTGCGGCGCCCGTTGCGGCGGGCGCGGCGCTTGCCTATACCGTGGGCAGCATGGGCCTGCTCACCCTGCTGCCGCTGGTCAAACTGGTGGCCACTTACTACGCCGCGCTGGCCGCATTCGTACTGCTGGTGCTCACGCCCATCCTGCTCATCGCCCGCATCCCTCTCGGCCGCTTCATCGCTGCCATCGCCGAACCCGCCGCCATCGGCTTCGCCACCACCACCTCAGAAGCCGCGCTGCCGCTGGCCATGGAGCGCATGGAAGAGTTCGGCGTGCCGCGCTGGATCGTCTCCTTCGTCATTCCCACCGGCTACAGCTTCAACATGACCGGCTCCAGCCTCTATCTCTCCATGGCGGCCATCTTCGCCGCGCAAGCGGCAGGCATGCATTTAACGCTCGGCGAGCAGTTGGTCATGCTGGCCACGCTGCTGCTCACCAGCAAAGGAGTAGCCGGCGTGCCCCGCGCGGTTCTCGTCGTTCTGCTCGCCACTGCCAGCTCGCTCCACATCCCCGCCACCGCCGTCCTGATGATTCTCGGCGTGGATACCCTGATGGATATGGGCCGCACCGCGATGAATGTGATCGGCAACTGCATGGCCGCCGCGGTCGTCGCCCGCTGGGAAGGCGAGCTGAAACCCGGAGCTATTTCTGTCTAAGGAAAGCGAAAATGGGTACCCCGGTCTCGCTTTTGAGACCTGTGGCACCCTGCGCTGGCATTTCCAACAAAGGGTTGGGTGCATCCCAAAACCTGAGAACCGCGCTACGCCGCCGCTCCGTCGTTCACCTGGGCACAATCCATCCGCAACGTCCCGTTGTCGTTGAACACCAGGCCGTAAAATCGGAATACGCCCCCCACGCTGATCGGAGTCGAATTGAGCATTTGCGTGTTGCTGTCAGCGTAAACCACAACTGTGTTCGGGCTCGTCAGCAATGTCGTCTGCCCCGGCTGGACCGCGAATTGAGGAAAAAGATCGTACGGAGCCAGCGTCACAGTGTAAGTGGTGAAATTACCCGTTGTGGAGATCGCACTGACCGTTCCGTTAATCGTCTGAGGCACGAGCGTCATCGTGGTAGCTGGGACATAAACCGGGCCTCCTTCGACGACAGTAGCTTGTGTCGTGATCGTCAAATTCTGCCCAGCAACCATGTTCGCGGCATTGAAGCTGGCGGCGAAGGGCAGGGACGCCAGATTCTCGAACTGGCCCGAAATCTGGAACTGCGCGTTAGCAAAATTCACGGGGCCAAATCCAGATCCGGTCCCGCCCCATGGAAGATAACCCTCCTGGGACGCGTCAGTAAAAAATCCAACCGGGGGCGAGTTCACCACATTCATGAGCGGCCCGGTCGCTAGCGTCAGGGTCGTAACGTCGGTGCTGATCGCCTCCACCCTCGTAGCCAGGAACGATCCGTCGGGTTGAATAGCTAGATCCATATTCACAGGAAGACCAACAGTCAGCTGCGAAGCGCCGCTGACACCTTGAAAGAGAGTGCTACCGTTGAAGCTAACCTGCCACACCGGCCCCTGATTATCTACCAGGGCGTCCACATTGATCCCGCTACCGCCCGAGCCCAGCGAGGCAATCGTTCCCTCAAGGCCAACTGCCAGGCCGTTGGCGCTATTGGTTGGCTGTGCGGCAATGGTCAAAGGAGCCAGATTGAATGTAGCCGTAACCGGCGGAGCGAACACGAATTCGGTCGGGGTCGGACATGTTTCGGGATACTCGTTCACCTGGAGGTTGAGAACCAACCCCATGGCTTCGCCCGTCACCATGATGGGTTGCGGCAGGTTAATGGTTTCGCTCGGCCCGCCACCTAGGCTATCGGTCATATCCATCCCGGGGGCCTGCCCATGGCAGACAGGATCGGAAAAATCAAAAGTCGCGCTGGCCGAAACATAGTCGCCCTGCGGGATGCTCACCGTCGCTATCGGTTCCACATGGCCGTTCAGGTGAATGAACTCCTCGCTCACCGGCGTCGCAACCACATTGACCGTTGCACCTGATTTGCTCGTTAATGTCAGGCTGTTGATCGTGACCATAAACGACGACAGCTGGTCATTCGCGGTGCTGGACGCCAGAACGGTCACCGATGTGTTCCCGGTCAAAGTTGTTTGAGACGAGCTGCCGCCGCAGCCCGTTGTGAAGGCCGTGGCTAGCCCAACGGTAATAGCCAGCAGCAACCGAAAGTACCTGGAGATCGAAGTGCGGGAGAGACAAAAGAATTCGGAATGCATGGAACACACTTTCGAGCTTGCGGTTGGAAACGTTGCAGCCTGAGGGCAGGAAGCCGCGCGACTGTGAGCTTAAACCTGAACGGAACTATACGTCTATTATACGCCTGCTCTATAAACTGAGTAGTGGACTGTCAAGTAAGAGGTTGCAGCGATCCTACATCCTGCGTCTGCGTAGATGCGGAACGTAAGCCACCTGCAACATTGAATACAGTCCATGCAAGAAAGTTATTCTAGGAAAGAAGGATTATTTGGTCAGTTTTGACCTGGCGCCCCCAGTCTCGATTATGGGACCTGAGTTCGCAATCCACTCCACAGGCTACACCTCGAAACCGCTAAGATAGTTGCTGAAGATGCCGCTGCTCGATCCCATTCCGTCGCCGGTGGAGCACGCCGACTTTGCCGCTCTCGAGTGGGAGCCGCTGCTGGCGCTGGTGGCCGGTTTTGCAGCCTCGCCCGTTGGCCGCAACGCGATCCTCGATTTAAGACCCTCCACAGACGAGGAGTGGATCGGCCGCCAGCACCAGCTCACCGGCGAGATCCGCCTGTTGCTTGAGGAGCAGGTTTCCATCCCCCTCGGCGGACTCTTCGACCCCACGCAACTGGCCGCCAAGGCGCAGATCTCCGGCGCGGCGCTTGAAGCCGGCGAACTGCAGGCCGTCGCCCGCCTGGCCAACGACGTTGCCTCCTGGCAAGCGCTGCTGCAATCGCCGCCAGCGCGCCTGGTGGGCAAGCTGCCCGGTCTTTCATTGCTTTCCGCGGTGCTTACCACCAGTCTGCGTCCGTTAGCAGAATCCATCGAGCGCACCATTCAACCCGACGGTTCGCTGGCCGACAGCGCCTCACCCGAACTGGGCCGCATTCGCCGCGAACAGGAGCGACAGCAGCGGATCATCGAAGAAAGCCTCCGCGCCGCTTTGCGCAAGCTCTCCCAGGACGGCGCGACCCAGGAAGACCTCATCACCATCCGCGGCGACCGCTTCGTCATTCCTGTCCGCAGCGAACTCAAGAAGCGCGTGAGCGGCGTGGTTCACGGAGTCAGTTCTTCCGGGCAGACGGTTTACATCGAGCCGCTGGAGACTATCGAGCAGAACAACGAACTGGTCCGCCTCATCGAGGAAGAGCAAGCCGAGATTCATCGCATCTTTGTCGCTCTCACCCGCCAGGTGGGCGGCTATGCCAACGGGCTGGTGGAAGGCGCGCGCGTGCTGGCGCTGGTCGACAGCCTCCAGGCCCGCGCCCGCTTTGCCCGCGACTACGACTGCGTGGCCCCGGCCATCGCGCCCGATCTGCTGCGCCTGGACGCAGCCCGCCATCCGCTGCTCGAAAGGCATCTCCGCGCGACCGGCGGCCGCATCGTCCCGCTCACTCTCGAACTCAACACCGCCGAACGCCAGCTCATCATCAGCGGTCCCAACACCGGCGGCAAAACCGTCACCCTCAAGACCACCGCTCTCTTGGCCATGATGGCGCAGGCCGGCCTGCCGGTGCCGGCCGTGGCAGCCAGCTTTCCGGTTTTCACTGCGTTTTTGGCCGACATCGGCGACGCGCAGTCGATCGAAGCGGAACTCTCCACGTTTTCTGCGCACATCACCAACCTCGACCGTCTCTCGCGCCTCGCCGGAGCGCGCTCCCTGGTGCTCCTCGACGAGCTCGGCTCCTCCACCGATCCCGAGGAAGGCTCTGCACTGGCTGTGGCCATCGCCAGCCACTTTTTGACGGCGGGCGCATGGTCGCTCATCTCCACGCACCACACCTCGCTCAAGGTCTATGCGGCCAACACCCCCGGCGTGCTCAACGCCGCTGCCGGCGTGGACGAAGTGACGCTCGTGCCCAACTATCAGCTACGCCTGGGCGTGCCCGGCGCGTCGGCCGGCATACAGACCGCCGAAAGGCTGGGCCTGAATGCCAGCATCATTGCCGCCGCCCGCCAGCGTCTCGGCTCGCAGCAGGTGGATATCGCCCGCTTCCTCGATCGCCTGCACAGTGAGCTGAAGCAACTTGAAGCAGACCGCAAGGCAGCCCGTGAGCAGCAGTACGCGCTCAACCAGGAACGAGCCCGCCTGGCGCGCGAGGGCGACGTCGAGCTGCGCAACCGCACCCGTGAGCTGGAAACCAAGCTGGCCTCGCTGCTCAAGGACTTCGAGTTTCAGATGCGCGAGACGGTGCGAGCCATCGAAGATCGCGCCGGGCAACAGAAGTTATCCAAAGAAGCCGAGCGCCGCATCCAGCGCCTGCGCCGCGAGTTTCAGGAGAGCTTCAACCAGACCGTGGTCGCTCACCGCACCGGAGCCGACCAGGGCGATGCCGATGCCCAGCCGCACATCGTGAAGCACGTCTCCGCCGGCGACCAGGTCCGCCTCAAGTCGATGAACAAGGTTGCGGTGGTGCAGCGCGAGGTGGAGAAAGACCTCTTTGAAGTCGCCCTCGGCCCCATCAAGATGCGCGTCAAGCGCGACGACATCGCCGAAATCGTCCTCCGGACGGGGGACTCTCGGACCAGTGGGGTGGAAAGTCCGCTGACCTCCGCCCGTAAGCAGAAGAATGTACACGTCACCGTCACCAGCGCCAGCAGCGACGATATGCGCATGGAGATCAACCTCATCGGCCGCACAGTAGATGAAGCTACCGCGGATCTGGAAAAATATCTTGACCGCGCCTTCCTCGCCGGCCTGCCCCGCATTCGCGTCATTCACGGCCACGGCGCCGGCATCCTTCGCCGCGGAGTCCGCGAATTCCTCAAGAGCCACCCCCACGTGGCTACTCTCACTGAGGCCCCGCAGAACGAAGGCGGTCAGGGGGCAACGCTAGTGGAATTGAGACAGTAGTTGCCGATATGGTATTGAGGAGACGCCAATGCCGAGGAAATCGAAGAGAACTAGATTTGCCAATCGAGTTGAAGAGGCCGCGTGGTGGGAAGCTAACGAAATGGCAGTCGCGGACTCATTCGAGAAGGCCTTGAACGAAGGCTACGCCGGACCTTGCACCGTAGTTGTGACAGGCGACTCGACTGCAACGAAAATTCGTCTCGGTTCCAGAGACGTTGCCAAAGTACGCACACAAGCTGCCAAGCGTGGTCTGCGCCACCAAGTTTACTTGAAGACGATTATTCACGACGCGCTTTCGTCTTAAGCATCATGAAAATTCAGGTATGGCGCAATCTTTTCTTCAAAAATGGTCATAGAACCAAAAATCCAGTTCACATGATCAGTTCGTTTAATTGATAGGTTCATTTGTTCTTCTGGCATACCCGACAACATAGATTTATTTTCTTCGAACTTGATAATGTGAAAAGCATGTTCCCCGAACTCCTTGAGGAAAGCATAAATGCCGGATTCTGGAGGAAACATGAATTTCGATTCAGCATAGGCTTTTATGAAAGGCCGTTGAAGTGAAATTTGTTTTGGACTTCCGTCCCATTGAACTAGTTCCTGAAAATACTCAAGAACCCGCAAGTAAATTTCAAACCTTCGGCTGTATAAATCCAACCTAAATTTCTCATGATTTGTCTTCCACTGTCGCCTGCTAATGATCGCAACATAAATTGCCACGATTGTAGTTGCACATGCAAATATTGCTTCCGACACAACATTAACCCACGGATTCATACCAATTTCTCCTTTTTAATCACTGGGTGCCCCAGGTCCAGCTTTCTGGACCCGGGGGACCCGGCGAGTGATGGTTCACTTCCGAATAAGTAAGAACTCAATCCAGCGCCACGCGATGAATGCGACAAATACGATTGTCCCCCATAAAAGCGGGCCGGGAATAACATCCGCAATTAGTGCGAAGAAATAAAGAAGGGGTTGCCCTTCAAAAAGTCTTGTGCCTATGTCGATGCTACTCACATCGACATAGGATAACTCAGTTGTGCTTTCCAGCTTCCACGTTTGGCGGGAACCGTCGGGTTCCCATCCGTATTCAAGGATCCCCGGTTTTTCAATGTCAAGTTCTAGAGCCTGTTATTAACTTTATTCCTTTGAAATCAAAGAAATATCCAAGCATCCCGTCGTCGCAGACGATGGGAGTATGGGAAACAGAGGGCAGAGCGGGTATCCGAGCGATGTGAGCGACGAGGA
>Ga0208820_1000191_pt1 | contig 59984 bp, 43 predicted proteins | sample June2015DPH_16_5_FD_184713 | JGI IMG/M metagenome (GOLD analysis project Ga0208820, IMG submission 184713) | Peatland microbial communities from SPRUCE experiment site at the Marcell Experimental Forest, Minnesota, USA - June2015DPH_16_40... | ecosystem: Environmental > Terrestrial > Soil >...
CCATCGGATTGCGCTTGGACTTCGGCCCGCGTTGCCGCGGAGTCAGAGCCTCGAGTACTCCTTTAGCCCGCTCGCGCCGCCAATAGGTCAGCAGAGACGAGTACAGACCTTCGCGGCGGAGCAGAGCGCCTAGACCACCTCGCCTCGCAGCAACTTCGGCTTCTTCGAGGATGCGTTGCTTATATTCCGCGGTGTAGGTCCGCCGCTTTGGTTGGGCAACTACTTCGGGGTCCGGCCGTGAGCCAGAGGCCGGATCGGCGCCCGCTTTGGCTGTCGCTGCACTGCGCTGCGGCTCGCTACGCTCGCCTTCGCTCCGTTGCGCGATAGCCAAACCCCCAGGGGAAAGAACAACACCAAGAGAATTCCCGTTCATCTCTTCCTTTTTCTTTCTCGCCCTACTGCTCATTAATTAAGAGTACTAAACTGTCTCAGAGACGTTGGCACCGAGGGGGGATGGCGGTACTGGCAGACGCAGCGGACTCAAAATGCCCGGTGCGTCGTTTGCAACTCTAATTCTCCCAACACTTTCAAGTACTTTCGTTCGGGGGTGAGCGCATTCTGTGCCGTTTCTGCTCAAGCTGTGTCAGGGCTTTGGGCACAATTTGGGCACATCTGCTCAGCATGAACTGGGGCTCTCAGGAGAAACCCACGCTACTCATTACGCTCGCGCTACATCCTCGTGATTGTGCCATCCCTCTCACCGCTGCACCACCTTCGCAGCCATCAGCCTAAGAAGCACGTTCCCGATCATTAAAGGCTGGTGCTCTCCTGCACTTCCGACCAAGGTATATGACCGCTCAAACCCGTTCGGTCCCCAGATCTTCATTTCCTAACCAGCTCCCGAAAACCAACGATCGACACGCGCCAACCTCCCGGCCTGTCGCTCAGGTGGTGTTTGACTAGCGCCCGAACTTCAGGCTCGATGCTTGGATCACCGGTATTATGCCGCTCGAGTGAGACAGTCATTTCAATTCATTCTACCGACCGCTTCGGCAGCCTGCATCGCCAGGATCTTGGGCGCCCAGCCTCGAGAATCAGCCGAGTTGCATCTGCGTGGACGGCCGGGTTGCCGGCCAGAGCGTACACTTGAGCTTCACACTTGAGGATCAGAGGAGAATCACCCATGAATTATTACGGAGCCAAAGAATTGGCGGACAGTATTCGTACTGTGCGAAAGAACACGCTCATCATCGCCGAGGAAATCCCCGAGGAGCACTATGGCTTCCGAGCGGCTCCGGAAACGCGAATTGTCGCCCAATTACTCATTCACATCGCCGTTGTGCAGAGGATGCCGGAACAGATCCACTCCATAGAGAGGCGCACCACACTTGAGGGATTCGACTTTCCGGAGTTTATGCGGAGCATCGTGGCCGAGGAGCAGCGACCTCGCAGCAAGGCGCAGATCGTCGCCCTTCTGCGCGACGAAGGGGAGCGTTGGGCAAAGTGGCTGGAGAGCCAATCCGACGACTTTCTCGCGGAGCGTGTCAAGTTTCCGGCCGGCATGACGCCGCCGACCAAAACCCGCTTCGAGATGCTGCTGGGCGCCAAGGAACACGAGATGCATCACCGCGGCCAGTTGATGCTGATCGAGCGGATGCTGGGCATCGTGCCGCACCTGACACGGCATATGCAGGAGCGCATGGCGGCGGCCTCCACTGTTCCGGCGCGCTAGGCTCGGATCGGGGGTTCACCTCTGAGTGCCTTGAGGAGTGTCGGAAGCCTGCCGCCGATTATGCGAGACCGCTTTGCCTCGCAAGTTTCAAGGCTTCTAAGGCCGCGCCTCGTGCCCCGGCGGTGTCGCCATTCGGCATGACGTGGATGGGAATGTCGGCCTGCTCGGCCCGCTGCGTCGGCATCCCGACGCGGATTTCCGCCAGGAACCAGCGCTGGAATTCAAGACTGGTTTCGAGGACACCGCCACCAATGATCAAGGCATCAGGGTCGAAGGTATTCACCATTTCGTCAAAAAAGAGTCCCAGGGCATGGGCCTGAACCCGGAAAATCTCTTTGCTCATGGGATCGCCTTGCTCCGCGAGGCCGCGAACGAGTTTGGCCGCCTGATGCGATTCCAGCTTGGCCAACTCATGGCTCGGATATTGCTGCAGATAATACGGCAGGAAAGTCTTGTCGATCGCGGTTAGAGAGCAGAGCGACTCGAGGTCGCCGATTCGTCCACAGTTGCAGTGTGGCTTGATCCCGCCAATGCCGACGATGCTTTGGTACGGAATCAGCACATGGCCGAGTTCTCCTCCGAATCCGTTTTTGCCCTTCACGACGTTGCCGTCGAGGATGATGCCTCCGCCGTTGCCCGTACCGACGACGTCGGAAACCGATGTTTCGCGGCTGTTCGCTCCGAATATCGAATAGTGTCCCCAGAGCGCGGCTGCATTGGCATCATTCAGGTAGGACACGGGCATGCCGAGCTTGTGCGCCAGACCCTCGCGGATATCGAATCCTGCCCACTTGGGGTGCACAAAGTTGGTCGAACCTCGCGCACTGAGCAGCCCGGCGGCACTGGCCGGCCCGGGTGTGTCGAGGCCTGTTGCCACTACCTCCTCAAGAGCAACACCCGCCTGGTCGGCGGCGATCTTGAGACCATCTACGATCTGCTGAAGACAGATTTCTGGTCCTTGCTTCGAAAGTGCCGGATGCTCGCACAGCCCCTCGATCAGAAACTGTTCTTCCCGGTTCACTAACGTATAGTTGATGGCAGTTCCGCCAAGATCCACTCCGGCCACTAGTTGCACGGTTTTTTCCTCTAATCTCGATCTTACGCCGCATGGCTTGACACAATGGGCGTGACCAGCGCCCACTGGCGCGCAATCTGATAGGGAACCGAAATCATTCGAACGGCACGAAGTCGTTCGTGAGGGACGTAGGGCTGAAGGTTGGAAAGCGGGTCGGGTGTTGTGGACTAATCTTCAACTGCGTGGAACGCAAGATCACAAACGCGAGCGGGTTCTTAGCTCGTGCAAGCGCTGCATCGAGCAGATGCGCTAGTACGAAGATTGCCTCGATACCAACGACGCTTTGGGTCGGCTCTCAAACTAGTGGTGCGAGGAATAGTTTCCAATGGAATTTCTCACTTGGGTAACTTTCAGGCAGTCGATTTAGCGGGGATTTGGGTCGCCGAGGGGTTCAGGGTGGGCCCGAGTGTCCGAACCCTCTGCGGGGATTTTGGCACACCTTGCCGTGTCGATTTTCGCGGCTTACCAGATGTCCCTTCTCCATTGTTGGCGGCGGACCACGGATAACGAAGATTAGTCCTCGAGGAATGTGGACCAGCCGCACTCGTTTATCTGCCGTGGTAGAGCGCAGCCTTTTCAGCTGTAGTCGCCCAAAGCGATCTGTTGATTCTGCAAGGTGTAGCGTCGATTTCCTGCCTGATTTTGCCCTCCTTATTAGAGCCAAAATGGCGCCAAGCTGTACAAATCTGAGCCTGCCAGAGATTTGCCTCAAATCGACGCGGCCCATCCTTCGGGTAGCCTGCAACTCTTCATTCCCTTCAGGACGTTACGATTTTCCATTCGAGCCAGCAAAGGTAAACCGTTGGAGCCCCAGCACGGCTGTGGGTTCGAAGAATTCTCGATTGCACCGACTTCTCACGTGTCTTCCACTTCACGCAGCCGAGCGGCAGCAGCTTCGGGAGTGATGTCTCTCTGTGGAGTGCCCAGCATCTCAAAACCAACCATAAATTTGCGCACCACCGCGGAGCGCAATAGCGGCGGGTAAAAGTGAGCGTGCAAGTGCCATTCGTGATGAGGCTGGTTATCCGTCGGCCGTTGGTGGAACCCCATCGAGTAAGGGAAGGAAACATGAAATAAGTTGTCGTACCGCATCGTCAGGCGCTTCAGGACATCCGCCAGAGAATTCCGTTCATCCGTTGTGAGGTCCGGCAGCGCTGTACGATGACGCCATGGAATTACCATGGTTTCGAACGGCCAAATCGCCCAGAACGGGACCAGCACGCAGAAATGACTGTTCTCGAACACGATTCGGTCGCTCTGCCTTTGCTCCAGCTCCAGGTACGCGCAAACCAGGCATGTCTTGCGAGAAGCGAGGTATTGCTGCTGGGAGATTTGTTCCTCGGCGGGTTCATTCGGGATGCTGGTAGTTGCCCAAATCTGGCAGTGCGGATGAGAGTTGCTGGCTCCCATCATCGCGCCGTGATTCTCGAATATCTGTACATATTCGATGTCCGGGCGTGCACCAAGCTCTTCGGATTGCTGACACCACACATCGACCACGCACCGCAGCGCCGATTGCGGCATGCTGGGGATCGCCAAGTCGTGCCGCGGTGAAAAGCAGAGTACGCGACAAACGCCGGATTCACTGCGCGCAATCATTAGTCCATCTTTGTCGATCTGATGCTGCGGAGTATCCGGAAGCAGAGCCGGGTAGTCATTATCGAAGATGAACGTCGCCTGATAATTGGGATTGCGTGTGCCTGCCGCTCGTACATTCCCGGGACACATATAGCAGGTCGGATCGTATGCGCGTGGCGCATCGGCGTGAGGTTTCTCGACCTGTCCGAGCCATGGACGGTCAGTGCGGTGGGGTGACACAAGAATCCATTTCCGCGTCAGCGGATTGAAGCGACGATGGGAATGCTCTTTGAGGTCAAACACCAAGCTGGACCTCCCGACCCCGCTCCTGACGCCACACGTGTCCGCGCCTCATGGTTCTACCTCGCCAACACCGCCTGCAGCAGACGTTACCAAAATTTGGGGCGAGATACCGGTTGCCTTCTCATACCCACCCGACACCGAGCGTTCGAACTGTGGGGCAGCTTTGGATTTCACCAAGTTCACCGTGCATCCGCCGAAGCCGCCGCCCGTCAAGCGAGCCCCATATACGCCTTCTTGCTTCTCCGCAAGTTCAACCATCAAGTCCAGCTCCGGACAACTGACCTCGTAGTCATCGCGAAGACTGCGGTGCGATTCTTTCATGAGCCGTCCGAAAGTCGCGAGATCTCCGTCCTGTAGCGCAGCCGCAGCAGCAGACACGCGCGCATTCTCCAGAACCACGTGGCGGCATCGCTTGCGGATGGTTTCTGGCAAGTCGTGGCCGTGAAGCTCTAATTCCTCTGCAGTCACGTCGCGCAGAGCACGGATGTTCGGAAGTGAACGGGAGAGCAAGCGCACACCCTCTTCACACTGCACGCGTCTGGAGTTGTATTCACCACTGGCATGCCGATGCTTGACCATGGCGTTGCAGGTGATGAGGCTGACGCCGGGCGGCAGTGGAAGCAGCCGATATTCCAGCGAGCGGCAATCGAGCATCAGCGCCCGCCCGGCTTGTGCACAGCAGGAAACGAACGGGTCCATGATGCCGACTCGCGCACCGACGAACTCGTTCTCAGCGCTGCGGCATAACCTGGCGAGTTCGACGCGATCAGTCACCAGTTCGGAATTGTCGAGCAGTGCCAATGCTGCTGCCACTTCAATCGCAGCCGAAGAACTCAGCCCCGCGCCGATCGGGACGTCCCCGCGAATCAGGAGATTCGCACCTTGTAAGCGGCATCCCGCCCGGGCCAGGATCACAGCCACACCCTGGACGTAATCATTCCAATGATTCCGGGCGCGCGGGGTCCTTGCTTCCAGATCAATTTCGGCCGCATCGGGGAAATTGAGGGAACGAACCAACAGCTTCCGATCAACCCGAGGGGCAATCGCAACCCAAACGTACAGTTCGATAGCTATGGGCATCACGAAACCATCGTTGTAGTCCGTGTGCTCTCCAATCAGGTTGACGCGCCCGGGTGCCCGATACACCCGTGCCGCCTCACGGTAGAGTTCGCGAAAACTCTATCGCAGTCCCGATGCGATCGTCGCGTCCACGGGTGGTAGTTCCATCGTGCCACAAGCGTTGATTCAGTGCTTAGTCTTTGCCGGATGCTCGCGGTCGAGCTTGAAGCCACGTGACAATCCACGTCGCGCGAGCAGTATCATGGCGAGTCCGAAAACGAGCAACACGGTGCCCCATACCAGGTTCACGTTGATTCCCAGTGATTTCTGGTAGATGGTGGTATTGCTCCCGAGGCCATACACGGCAAGCAAAACTCCCAATACAGTGAACAGGGCACCGATGGGCAGACGAATGTCGAGTCTCAATCTCAGGCTCCTTACCGGAAGATGAGGTTCAGTACCAGTGTTAGCGCGATTACCCCTGCTCCCAGCGCTAGAGGCCGTTTATACCACGCCAGTTGCTCCTCGCGCGGACGTTCTGTCAGGGAATAGACCAAGCCGGTCAGTTCCTCTTCCGGCCGCGGACGTGTAGCCAGGCTGATGACGATGGTCATCGCAAAGCAGGTCGTCCACGCCCAGATTGCGGTCCAGAAGTTCTGTGCCATTTCGCTGGGATAAACATGCAACAGACTACCCAGCCATGCACCTTTGATCCCTGGCACGGCGCCAGAAGGCAACGTCAGACCATGATGCAAGGCAGCGGCTGCAGTGCCGGAGACCAGTCCGAAGAATGCACCATGGCCCGTCGCACGCTTCCAGAACATGCCCAGCAGGAAGGTCGCAAACAGAGGAGCATTTACGAATGCAAACACCAGCTGCAACATGTCCATGATGTTGTTGAAGCGTGTGGCGGCGTACGCGGCTGCGATGGAGAGTGCGATGCCGAAAACTGTGGCGAAGCGTCCCATCGCCAGGTAATGCTGGTCGCTGGCGTTCGGACGAATGTAGGACTGGTAAATGTCATAAGTCCACACGGTGTTGAACGCCGTCACGTTGCCCGCCATGCCCGACATGAAGCTGGCGAGCAGCGCGGTTACACCGAGGCCGAGCAGTCCCGTCGGAAAATAGTGGAGCAGCATGTTAGGGATTGCCAGGTCATAGTCAAGAACAGGATGCCCATTCTCGTCGAGCTTCGGCCGCCCTGTGCTGTCGTCGATCTTGGGCGGGATTAGTCCTCGCCCCAAGTACCGATGTTGTGGCGGGTTCGAGGATGACGCGACGACGGCGGGGGGAGGCTCAGCCGGCACGGCGATCGCAATCAGTCCAGGCAGAATCACCAGAAACGGAAACAACATTTTTGGGACAGCGGCGATGAGCGGAGTGCGTCGTGCCGCGCTCATCGAATCGGCTGCCATGGCTCTCTGCACTACCAGAAAGTCGGTACACCAGTAGCCGAATGACAGCACGAAGCCCAGGCCCATCACCAATCCAAACCACTCGACGCCCATGGGGTTCGTCTGTGGGCTACCCATGCCTGCCCAGGAGTGGGTGTAAGCTGCTGGCACTCTTTTGGTGAGCTCATTCCATCCGCCAACATTCTCGAGTCCTAACCAAACCAGCGGAGAGAAACCGGCAACAATCAGGAAGAACTGTAAAACCTCGTTATAGATTGCGCTGGAGAGGCCACCCAAGAGGATGTATGCGAGAACGATCAATGCTGAAAAAACAATGCTCACATGAAAAATCCATTGCGGGGCGATCGACAAGCGCTGAAAAGGCTCGTCCAGAATGTGCAGGGTCTGGATAAGCCGCGCCATGGCGTACATGGAAATGCCCGAGGAGAACACGGTCATGGTGGCGAAGGAGATAGCGTTCAGCCCGCGCGTTTTTTCGTCGAATCGCAGGCGAAGATACTCAGGCACCGAGCGGGCGCGCGAGCCGTAATAAAACGGCATCATGAAGATCCCGACGAACACCATGGCGGGGATGGCGCCGATCCAATAAAAATGGCTGGTCGCGATGCCGTATTTTGCACCGGAGGCAGCCATCCCGATCACTTCCTGTGCGCCCAGGTTGGCCGACAGGAATGCCAACCCGCAAATCCAGGCTGGAATTGCGCGGCCCGCCAGAAAAAAATCTGTGCTGGTCTTCACTCTGCGCTTGAGCACGAGTCCAATGCCCAGCACGAAGGCGAAATACACCAGCATGATGATCCAATCGATAGTGGTCAGGTTCACAGGTCGAGGCCTCGGCTTATTTCGCTGTGGTTTCCGCCAATCTCCTCAGGCCGCTCGGTAAGATTCAACACCGTGCGCAGCCACTGGTGAAGTCCTTGGGGTAGAAGTACAAGACCACCCACTTGCCGTGATAGTCCTTCAAGCTGACGGGTGTACCTTCCTGCGACGTGAGCGTGAATTCGGGAGCCAAGCTGCCCACTGACGGTGTGGAAGCGGCCAAGACCATCAACGTGTGACTGCGGAGGTCAGAACAAAAAGTGCGCTCATCAGTACTCGATGCGTCATTAAGCACGGGCTTTCAGCCCGAAATGAATCTTACTGCGGCTGTCGGGGCAGGCCCGGAGTGGGTGGATAGCCGGGCGCATTTGGGACACCCTGTTGTTGCATTTGTTGCTGCCGTTGTTGCAGCTCCTGCAAGAGTTGTTCCGGAGTTTTCCCTGCCCCTGGCTGTCCAAACGGATTCGGCTGCTGTGGCTGGTTGTCTGCCTGCCCCGGGGTTCCCTGCTCATCCGCGTCGGCGCTGTCTGGAGCGTCGCGAACAGGGTCGTCACTCGACATGTCCTCGGTGTCCGCCGGCTGCGGAGTCATTTTTGAACGGGCCGCGATTGCCCTAGCGTTGGCCGCGCGAATGGCAGGCGGCAAACTGCCCACTGGAACGTCGTCAGCCTGGTTTGGTTGATTCTGCGGCGAGGCGCTCGCCGTTTGAACAGGCTGATCGTTTGCGCCGGACCGGGAGGTCAGAATGACCCGGTCCAGAGCGGCTGGGTTCTCTGCCGATCCCAGTAAGACGTAGTTGAAATGCGATCCGTTCAACAGAGAAGCCAGCACATCACGGGCTGGCCCAGGGCCGAATTGTCCGACCACACGTTCCGTGACGTTGCCCGGCACGTCTACCGATGCTCCGGTCTCCTTGCGTACTGCCCTCAGAATGTCACCTAAAGTTGAATTCGAGGCCCTGATCGTAAGCTGCCCTTGGTGGAATTGCACTTCAGGGGGCGAGGCCGGCATTTGTTCTGGAGGTAAAGAAACCGGCGATGACGCCACTGGCGACGGAACTGGCGATTGCACCAGCTGCCTACCCGTGACTTTCTGCTGTCCCACAAGGCTCGGCGTCACCAGAAGGCTAGAAGCGATCGCGATGAGGAATTTTCGCTGCAATCTTCTACCTCACAAGGTAACGTTACCCTGAGCAATCTTGCTTTCCGATTGTAGCACCGGCCATCGCGGAACTTGGAGAACCCAGAGGCTTCCAAGCCTGGTCTCATCGAGCCATAATTCGGGCATTTTTCCTACTAGTTCTCTAACATTTCCGCTCATACAAAATTCGCCAGTTATGTCACCACTGCGTAGCAAGAGGAATTCGGAAAATTATTGATCACTGAACTTTTCCTCGTCCCTTGACCTCCCACTGAACCACTACGTCTTCTCCACTGCATCCATAGATTCGATCATTTAGGTTGATACAGGTACATATGTGGTTAGGAACGATGCGAAGCCGTTCTCCCAACTTCGGTGCAGTGCGCACTCCCCGCACGTTCAGGTGCCCGTGCTCTTCGGACAAACCCTCAATGATGACCTCGGGATAGTTGAGGACTTCCCCGTAGCCAAGCTCGGAACCGGACAGGAGCGGATCGGCAGAGAGAGTCTTGCTTCCCGCGTCAATCATAGCTTTGCCGGCAACGCTGACGCTCACCACCGTGGCGAGAACCGTTGCCGCACAGTCGCGATAGGTCGCAGCTTCCGCGCAGACAGTGTTCTTGTCATTAAAAATATAGGTGCCCGGCCGGATTTCATTAACGTTCTTAAAGCGATGAGAGATGTAAGCGGCGGGTGTGTTGCCCCCGCTCACGATTTCGCAGTCGATTCGTTGGAGATCGAGAAGCTCTTTCAGCCTTGAAAGCCCATTATTTTCTTTTGCGAGCAGGATTTCGCGCTCCGCGGCTGTTCCCATGATGTGGCCTGGATAGGTCAGAACACCTTCCCAGCGCAAACTGGCAAGCTCACGAATCCGCTTGGCCGTTTCCACAGAGTGCTCCGTGATGGGCAGGCCACACCGTCCAAATCCGGTGTCGAACTCCACTCTCACTCCCACTGTAACTCCGGCATTCAAAGCAGATCGCGATATCCCTTGTGCGATCTCCAACGAATCAATCGCTACCGCGCATCTGACACGCTCGGCCAGTCGCACCAGGCGATCCAACTTCTTTTCGCCGAGCAATGGGTAAACGATCAAAATGTCGTTCACGCCGCTGTCAGCCATGACGACAGCTTCGCCCAACTTTGCCACCGTGATGCCCGAAGCACCCAGCTTCAACTGCAAGTGAGCCAATTCGGGAATCTTATGGGTCTTAGTGTGCGGTCGCAGTTTCAGACCGTGCGCTGCGCAGTAGTTACTCATGCTTTGGAGATTTCTCTCCATAACGTCGACATCGATCAGCACCGCCGGGGTGTCCAGGTCGGAGATTTTCATTGAGTCCAAACTTCCTCTTCATCGAAGGCTCGTCGCCCGTTGCGAAAAACATGACGGATTCCCGCCATCCAACAGTTAATCCCGCTGGGCGGTCCCCGGCGTCTACCGCGTTTTCCGTGCGATGGCATCGATTTCAACTTTGATTCCGTCTCCGAGCCCCGACTGCACGGTGGTACGCGCCGGACGGATTCCTGGAAAAAACTCAGCGTACACTTTGTCGAATCTGCCGAAGTCTTGAATGTCTCCGAGGTGGCAGGTGCACTTCACTACGTCAGCGAAGGTGTAGCCAGCGCTCTGCAAGACCTTTCCGATATGGTTGAGCGTCAATCGGGTTTCTTCTTCAATCGATCCGCGGACCACGGCGCCAGTCCGCAGGTCCAGTGGTCCCTGTCCGCTGATGAAAAGCCAGCCGTCAATCTCCACACCTGCCGAATAGGAACCCGTCGACGCCACCTTGTCAGGATGCTTGATTTCAACTTTAGGCATTTGGTATGGCCTCTCTATGATGTAAAGGTTTCCAAATGATGTAAAGGTGCCCAACCTTAGGTCATCGCTCTGGACGATTCGGTCCGGGCACCATTCCTTGAAATCGTCTTCCCCTTACCAGTTTTCGGACGATCGTTGCCGGCATTCTCAGGATACTTCTGCGCCAATTCGCGGATCTCGTAGGTAAACTTGAGAAAAAGCTTTTCCCATCGCCGGGCTTCTGCAGTGGTATACGGATAGAAACCGTGGGCGTTGGATACGCCCCGAGCACCTGACTTCACTAACTGGTCAATCAGCGCTGGTACCTTGGTATCGCAGGCGAGTTCTGGAAACAGATCTTTCATCACTGCTGCATATGCCGGAATGCCCGTCAGATCCATGAAACGGAACGGACCAGCAAAGGTTATCCAGTAACCCAAATCGTTGCGCAACGAACGATCCACATCGTCGATATTTGCGTAGCCGTTCTCTACCAGGAAGAACGCTTCTCGAATCATGGCGTACATAAGACGGTTAGTGATGAAGCCTCGAATATCCCGCCGCAGCAGAGAGGGCTCCTTTCCCCACGCTTTCGCCAGCGCCATTACGCGTTGCGCGTACTGCAGTTCGGACTTCTTCCCACAAATGATCTCCAAGAAACGAGTCACATGGGCGGGCTCTCCCCAGTGGATGCCCAGGACCCTTTCGGGGTGCTTTGTTTCCTCCTGCAAGATGGAAACGGGAATCGCAGAAGTGTTGCTGCCAATCACGGTCTCCGGCGACACGGCCTCCTCAATCCGAGCCAATGCGGCTCTCTTGGTTTCGAGGTTTTCTATAATCGATTCGATCACCACTTTAGAATCTCGCAGATCCGCGAAGTTCTCCGAAATGATTAACTTCTGAATCAGCTTGGATGGATCTCGCTGCAGTATGCCTTGTTTCGTCATCTGCCTTAAGAGTGCCAATATATGACGGCGTGCGTGCTTATGCTTTTCCAAACTGCGAGTCACTGCCACTACGGGATGTCCCGCGGCCAGGAGACAGGTGGTGATGCTCATGCCCATCAGTCCAAGGCCTACCACCCCGGCCTGAATGTCCGCAGTCGAACCATTCGTGGCCCGCACCGAGCCTCTTCTGTTTCCTAAACGATCCTCAGGCACAACTTGTCCTCCCCAAATGGCTGGTTTATCCCACAAAAGTCGTCCAATCCTCTATTCATTCTGGAGCAGACAATAGTCCGCGAAAAGAAAGCTCACGCTAAGTCACGCGCCTCTTAGGAGGGAAGACACTACCTTCTCCGACAGAGATGCTTCATCTCCAGTCGATGTCTCCTGACGCGCCACCCTAGCCGATTGCGCGACGTAGCCTAGACGTGCGGAAATACTTCCAGCAACCCGCGTTACGAGGCGCGCCAGAATTGGAACACGAGCGGTTCCAATTTGACTTGAAATTCCCGCTACGCTGATTGCGGCGACGGCCTTCCCGTTCTCGTCGAACACGGGAGCTCCAATGCAGCACACTCCAGGTTCATCCTCTTCATTGTCAAGAGAGTACCCTGACTGTTTAACGACCTTAAGCTCTCGTCTCAAGGCGCTCTTTGAAGTGATCGTGCGACCATTGTGTCGAGCAAAATCTTTGGTCTTCAGAAGATACTCAAGTTCGTCATCGGGAAGGAACGCGAGGAGTACCTTTCCAACTCCGGTGCAGTTGACGTCGAGGCGGCGCCCGATCCATGAAGCCAGCCTGACCAATCCTGGCGCCTCAACTTTTTCAATGATTACCGCTTCATCGCGTTCCAGCACCGCCATGTGCACGGTGAGCCCGCTTTCTTGCATTAGAGAGCGCAAAAAGGGATTGGCTTCTTCACGCAGATCGAGGTTCTCGAGGGCGCTCCGGCTCAGGCTGACCAACTGCAGACCAAAACAGTACCTACCGGTTTTGGCATTCTTCTGCAGGAATCCCCTCCGCTCGAGAGTAGATAGAATCAGGTGGGCTGAGCTTTTTGGAATCCCGAGTCTTCGACCAATTTCGGAAGTTGAGTACCCGCGTTTCGCCTGGCCGAGACACTCAAGCACCGAAAGTGCCCGCTCGATCGACGGTACGGAATATTCCTTAAGTTTGGCCACGATGGACCTCACGGTAAAGGGGGAAAACTCGTCCAATCAGGTGGACATATCAACGAACGTTCCTAAAATACGGTTCGATAGGTCAATTGGTCAATTCAAGAAAGACGCATCATACCGCTTATCATCAAATGGCGTCCAACCAATTGGACAGAGACTTAACCACCAGAAGCGAAATCGCTTGACAACCATGCAACCGGCCTCCTACTCGTCCCAGCCATTGCTCAACGAGTCGCACGTCGATAGGCTCCTCGCAAAGCTCTATCGATCGCCAACAATTACTTGCGTGATCTTCACAGAAGGGGCAAGCGCGCTAATGGAATCGATATCAAAGTCTCTATATAAATCCAGGCAGAAAAGCTCAGGTGCCGAACGGAGAGGCACCGGCTTATCGAGCAAATAGGCAAAACTCTTCATCGCCTTCTGGTTTACCACATCTGAGAATGCGTCTGGTTCGATAGCTGCGGCAATAAGAGCAATGGTCTGGTTGCGAATTCCGTTGGTCACTACTTGAACATTGCTCGTTCCCGTCGAGGAACGTACCCATTCTGTGAACGCTAACAACTGCGCTACTTCCAATCCCAAAGAGCGGTCTCCGCTGGCATCGACCAGAAGTTCCCAATCGCTTGAATCAGGCACTTCCGGCATCGTAGCACCGTTGAAGAGGAGATCTAACGCGAACACCTCATGGCCGCTGCTCAGACGATCGAATACGTCCTGCCCGGCAGCTTTATAGCCTTTGTCATTGAGCACGATTGCTACTGGCTCGACATCAGGCGATGCATCCTGTTTGAACCATATCCCCGTGGCACGCAACTCATTCGAGAAGTCGAAACGATAGGACAGGCTTTCGAACGTCATGCCTTTGGAGTTGGTCATCCTTAAGGCACGCGACATAGAAACAGGTTTGTAGCGAACCACTGATTTCAACTTCTCGCGCTCGGATCGAATCCACGCAGTGCGCTCGGCACCAGCGGCTGGAATTGGCTGCCGAGTAATATTGGCAGCCAGTTTTCTCGCTAAACCGAGTATGGTCAGGTTGTCGGCCGGCACACCCACGGCAAGCTTCTCGGCATTGCGAATCTCACCATCACTGAATATCTCGTCTTCAGCGACCGGCAAATGAAAATACTTGGTGAAAAAACGGTAAGCTTGAATCCTATTGTCCAATTGATAGTTGTGTACACCGGGAACGAAGTTCTCATGCCAGGCCAGAGCGCTCGGCACGCCGAACATCTTGAAAAATGGCTCTACGTTGGCATAGATATAGGGTTCTACCAACGGTGCCCGGAAGCAGCAGCTATCTACGGCATTGTGCACAAGCAGTGTTGGGCGTGGCGCACGCATGGCGATGAATTCAGGATAGTCAAATCCCTGCATGATATCTGGTGCGTCTTCTTCTATTTCATAAGTGTCGCCCGGCGCGGTAAGGTTGGATTCGCGCGACCCAATGCCCGCCACCTCCACAGAAACAGCAACCCGGGGATCCAGAGCACCCAGTACCACCGCCTGCCAACCGCCGCCGGAAAGCCCGGTCGCTCCAATCCGGGCCGGATCAACTTCGGGCAGCGTAGCCAAGTAATCGAGCCCACGCCTCATTGCGAGATAGAAGAGGCCTAAAGCGTTTGATCCGACCAGATCAAGATGCGCCGCATAATCGTGAGAGTTATCCGGCTGGGATAGCTCTCCGAACTGCATCCATTCGAGATTCAGCGCCACCATGCCGCGTTTGGCAAAGTTGATGCACCGTTTCTGCTCATATTCGACCGCAATTCCGTCCGGCTCATGGCCGACCAGATTGAGAACCGCGGGCATGCGGCCGGTAATCGTTTCAGGCTCATACATGAGCGCCGTCGACCTGAAGCCGGGGACGATCTCGTAACGCAACTTGCGAATCCGGTAGCCATGCTCAGTTTCAATGATTCCTACTTCTTCGAAATGTGGCGGGGACTCGATCCACTCGCGGGGCCAACCATGGAAGACCACATCCTCAAGGATGTGCTTGCGGAGCCGCTTCTCCTCAGCCGTCCACAGCTCGGGGGTGGACGGCGACGGTAGCGGTGGAATCCGCGCCATGATATATTGCTCCAGCTGGAACTGTGTGACTGCCGGCGGCTGCACTGGCTTGCTGAGCGTCTCCACAATCGAGGGGAGCATGGTTGTCTGGGCGTGACTGTAGGCATTCGCGACGAACGAAGCACACCACGTACACGCCAGAAGGATCGGCCATCCCACTCTCCTCATGCGTCTTCCCTCTCCTGTTGCCAATCTCACGCGCGATCCAGGGTACTCGCGGGAATTCCCTGTAGCCTGAAATGGTGGACTGCTCACCCGTCAATCACAGCGCTACTTCAAAGCCGCTGCTGCTCGACCTTATTCAGGTAAACATCTGCGACGTTGCGTGAAGCTGCAACACGAAAATCCTGAACGTCATGGAGCACAAATACAGGGGCGCTAAGCACCTTCGGCGTTTTGACATGAAAAAAATCGGCACCGTCCACATGGTCCATCCAGAAGACTGGCCGGGCATCCGCCTGACTGAATGCAATCTCAACATTTGTGAACTCGATATTGTCGACGTGGCGAAGAAAGAATCCGCTTGCTGGAATATCGCCGAACATGTCGGGATCGGGATAGGCATCATCTTCCGCGGCTTCAGGCGGGTTCAGTGCGGCCATTTCTTTGGTTCCGGTGCCACGATGCTCAAGATAGACGTCATGGATCTTGATGTCTTCGATAGGATGGCCGGGAATACCGGCGATAATTCCTCCTCCGCCCAGCCTGAATACAGAATTGCTACATACGATGTCGCTCATGATGACGCGTTTCATCGTGCCCACCTTTGCACCTTTCGGCCCTCTCATGCGACTGCCCAAACGAAGAAACAAAGGTGTATTGGTGCAATCACGCATGGTGATCCCGGTAAGCGTAATGTCTTCCACAACTGCGCCATCGGAGCTTTCAAGGGCAAAGCCCTTGCTGCCGTCGAACACGCAATTGCAGATGGCAATGTTCCTGAACCCGCCGTTGGATTCGGTTCCCAGCTTGATACTTCCATTAAATTCCTCAGGAAAATAAGGCAACACCTTGGCCTGTTGGGCCTTATCTGACGACCAACGCTTCCACGTTCCATCAAGCATGGTGCCCATTTCATAAGCACCAGTAACGTAGCAGTCATTGATAGTTACATTCTCGGTTGTGCGTGCGTAACCAAGCGCAAAGGAGCTTTTAGGACAGATTGCATCGTCCCACGGCGAGTTGACGCTGCAATTTGAGACCCGCACATTGCGGCAGCAGTCAATATCGATACCGTCTCGGTTGGTATCGATCATCAGGTTGTCGATGGTGAGGTTGTCAACCCCAGTCGCCAAAACGCTGAAGTGTCCACCGGCAAGGATGGAGAAGTCGCGCAACAGCGCGTTGTGGCAGTTCTTGAGGCCTATAGCCTTATTTCCCATCCCGGGAGTCTCGGCCAGTGGCAAGTCACTGGCGCCACGGCTCAGACCCTTTCCCCAAATGAGTCCGGAGCCGAGGATTGCGAAATCGTGGATATTCTCACCCCAGATGAGGCTGTTGTGCCAGTGATTATGACCGTAGTCCTGATAATTCTCCCAAGGCTTGTTCGACTCCGCTGCATCGTAACAGGAACTAGGGCTCCCTCCCCCCTCCGGAACGCTGGCAGCAAGAATGGTTGCCCCCGGCTCAAGATAAAGCACAACGTTACTCTTAAGATGTATCGAGTAGCAGGCATAGGTGCCGGGTGAAAATCGTACGATGCCGCCGCCGCTAGCATTTGCAGCGTCGATTGCCTTGTTGACGGCTGGGGTATCGATCGTCGTACCATCGCCCTTTGCCCCGTAGGTCTTCACGTCAAATGTCTTATTGCCTTCAGGGTCCGGTAGAGGAGCAACTTGTGCATGAGCGCCTGGAACCGCAACGGTTGCGACAGCAACCCCAGCCGTACCCATGCCCATCAACTTCAGAAACTCTCTGCGAAACGAACTCATCCCTGTCATTCTCCTAAAGTGACAATTGCGTCAAACAAGGCTGGCTAAGTGACATGCTTCCGAACGTAAACTGTGCCATACGGAAAACTGAAACTCGCACGACACTACTGTCTGCTCTTCCCGCGCCGGATGATAGCGCTTGCCACCCAGACTGCCAACAGAAAACGATGCAGATTGCGAGTAGCGTTCAGCATATTGGACATAATCGCCGGGGTGTTACCTGCGGCCCCATCTCCGAGCGAACTCATGCTCTCCGATGCAAGCAGAAGTCGTGCTACCAAAGAGCTCTGATCTGTTCGTAAGGGCATTAGAAGTTATGGGCTATTTAAGAAATACCGGGTGAGTGGTCAGTACCACTTTGGCCCCAACCTTGTCTGTCTGAGACACACCGTCCTTGAGACGACGAAGATGACTAAATTCATCATCTCTAATTTCATCATTTCATTGACGAGGGAGCTATCTTCATCCTAAGCTTTGGCGGCGCAGGTCTCAGCCAAATACCAACGGTGCCACATAATGAAGGTCTAGGGAAAGTGGTGTGGATTTGATCCTGCTTTTGGAATTTGCGGTTCTGAGTGATGGCAACGAACTACGGTCTTAATATTCGCGATTCCGCAGGGATGGACATTGTGTGCCTCGGCGCATTGGTTCACCGGCTTGATCCTGGGATCATTCCCTTCCGCAAGGCGAATCGATGCCAGATCCACGTCAGCGGAGGGGAGTTCAATGTGGCCGCCAACCTCTCCGATTGCTTCGGCCTTCGAACGGGGATTGTTACGGCGATGGTGAAATATCCCGTCGGCGATCTGGTCGCAGAACGGGTCCGGGCCATGGGAGTGACACCGTTCTACCGAACGTTCGAGCACAATGGCGTCAACGGCCCAAATATCGCTACCGTCTATAGCGACCGTGGATACGGAGTGCGGGCGCCTGTAGTTTTCTACAATCGCGCGAATGAAGCGGCTGCTCAATTGAAACCCGGCGATTTCGACTGGAAGACAATTTTCGGAAGCGGCATTAGATGGTTTCACAGCGGCGGGATTTTCGCAGCTCTTTCGGAGACAACAGCTGAGTTGATCATTGAGGCCACACAAGCCGCTAAGGACTCCGGGGCAGTCGTCTCCTTTGACCTGAACTTCCGAGAAAAGCTGTGGAACTTGTCCGGCGGTCAAGAGCGTGCGCAGCGGGTGATTGGACGCATCTTAAGAAACGTCGACGTCCTCGTAGGGAATGAAGAGGATCTGCAAAGGGGGCTTGGCATTGCCGGGCCAGAAATGGCCGCGAAGTCCAAGCTCGACCCCAGCGCCTTCCTGGGAATGATCGATCGGGTGTTAGAACGACATCATCATATTAAGATCATTGCCACGACCTTGCGCGAAGTCCACTCAACAAATCGCCACAGATGGGCTGCAGTGTCCTGGATCGATGGTCGCACTTATACTTCTCCCCAGTGCGAGCTCGATGTACACGACCGTGTCGGTGGAGGCGATGGATTTGCCTCGGGGTTTTTCTATGGTGTCTTGACTGACGAATTACCAGAGCAAGCAATGAAGCTGGGCTGGGCTCATGGTGCGCTGCTTACCACGTTTCCCGGCGACACAACGATGGCAACGCTCGATGAAGTTCGCGCGTTTGCACAAGGCGGGACGGCACGAATTCAGCGCTGAACCGTTAGATTCCAATCGCTCCTCACTGCGAAGTCTGCGCTGCGAGATCTGTGCTCAAGAATTGACTTACAATCAGCCATGCTGAATCTCCGTCGAGGATGTGGTGGTACAAGCCCACCGAGGGGCGGGTGGTCAACAAGCTGGCAGGAGCGAAAGTCTCGCGGCACTGATCATTAAGGCATACTGGGCGGTGTGGCCTCGCGTCTTTTGTCCGCCGAGCTTACTGGTTGACGCCGCTGGCCAGAAAGCCTCCGTCGACGACCAGAGTCTGCCCGGTCACGAAAGAAGCGGCATCGGAACAGAGGTAAATCGCAGCTCCGACGAGCTCTTCGGTCTCGCCGAAGCGGCCCATCGGCGTTCGTAGCAGCAACTCCTGTCCGCGTCCCGTTTTGTCGAGCAGGTCTGCATTCAGGGCAGTGCGGAGGACGCCCGGCGCGATCGCGTTCACGGTAACTCCCTTCTTCGACCACTCCACGGCAAGCGAGCGCGTTAGCGAGACAACACCAGCCTTGCTGGCCGCGTAGGCGGCGACTTCGCTAAGCGCCACGAAGCTGTTGAGTGACGCGATGTTGACGATGCGGCCGTAGCCACGCTCCAGCATATGCTTGCCGAAGATCTGGCAAGCGCGCAGCGTTCCGCTGAGGTTCGTGTCCAATATATCGGCCCATTCCTCTTCCGGCATGGTGAGTGTGGGCATGCGCTTAATTTTCCCGGCACAGTTGATAAGGATGTCGACCTTGCCAAAGCGTTGAAGTGACGCCACGAGTAGGTATTCCAGCGAAGCGCGGTTGCGCAGATCCGACGAGAGGCGCAGGGTTTGGCGTCCGCGACGTTCGATCTCGGCCGCTGTTTCCTCAACGAGTTCCGGGCGGCGTGCGGAGGCGATGACATCGGCTCTGGCATCTGCGAGGCCGAGGCTTAGGGTGCGCCCGATCCCGGAGGTGCCTCCGATCACAACGGCAGTCTTGCCTTCAAGACTGAGGATAGAGCTCGTCATTGTTTCTCCGCCTGGGTTGGGTTGCACCCCAGAAAAACGGGAGCGATGTGCCGGCCGTAAAGGTTTTCGGTCACGTTCTTCGCAATCATGGCCTCATTGACGTCGAGCAGGTGCAGATAGCGCCGCCCCATCTTGGCTGCGATCTTGAAGCCGACATGCAGCAACTGGCGAAAACTGCTGTTATAAGCCGCCGCTCCCGGAACGTGGCGCAGGGCAGAGGTGTATTGCTGTGCGGACCAGGCGCGAACCGCGTCTGGGGACGGAAGCCTCGCCGGGTCGATATCGATTACGGTAACGTAAGGCGCACAAAGCTCATCGAAGTGAGCGAAGGCTTCGGAGTAAATTTCCTTCGTTAGAGCCAGCCCGTCGCCCCCAGCTTCCGCGAGGCCGATCAACTCTTCGAGCCACGTGGTTCCGGCGGTCTTGAGGTGCACGCCTGCGTTCAACCGCTTCATCGTGGCATGAATGGCAGGGTAGATGGAGAACTTGTCGCTGCCGGAGTGAACGCTAAGCTTAAGATTTTCAGGCAGGCCATATTGTCGGACTGCGTATGTTATGGCCGCAACGTCGAGCGCCATCTCTCGCTCGAACTGCGCGACGTCGCCCACGTAGTCCACACCTTTATTGAAGCGGCCGCTGAATTTTGGAGCGATAGTCTGGACTGGAATGTTTTCATCGGCGATAGCCGCCAGGATGATGAGCAGCTCCGCGGGGCTCTGCGCGCGGTCGGTTTCGTCCATGGAGACCTCAGGGATAAAGTTTCCGGCGCCCTTGGCTTTCTCGATCTTGCGGTAGACCTCACCCGCTTTGTTTACGGCAGCGAGAAACTTCTTCGCGGCCTGACTCAAGTGCTCTTGTGTGATCTCGAAAGCCTCGTCCACCGCTTCGAGTTGGACGCGCCCCAGCAGCTCCGGATGCCGCTTCACAAAGCTCTCAATGTTGGCTGGTGTCGCCGGCTGGCCGATTGAGTCGGCCACGTCGATGGTGTAGAAATCGCACGGCCCGAGGAAGCGGTCGACCGTTTGCAACGTGATATGGTCGGCATCGCAAAAGTATGGCTCCTTCCAATGCAGCGCCTTTACGGCAGCATCAGCCGCTTGCCGCACGGACGAGGGCTCGGAGCCAATGATAGTGTGCTCGCGGTTCGACTTATTCCATACCGGAATCACCTCGACGCCGTTCTGCAGCGCTTGCACGCAAGCCTGCAACTGAGCTTTGGCCTGGTGCACGAACCTGTCCCCGGTCCCAACGGAATACTTGCCGAGCTTTAAGCCGTTATTTGCCACTTTCAACTTCCCTTTGCAATTTAGCGCGGTAAGCCCACAGACCTAACCCTGGATTTGCAATGAAAAAAACTTCTTCGCCATCAATCCGATTGTAGCCATGATGGAGCTCCTGGGGGTCGTAGCGTCTGACCATGGCTTTCAGATCGCCATACTCGAAACCAACGCTTTCAACCTCTTCCTTGCTGAGATGGCCGGGGCACCACCGAATCGTGAAACGCTGTTCCGAAGATCCGTGGATGAGGTGCGCAGCCGCGCTCAGATCGCTCGCGAGATCCGCATTGGCACTCACCGCTTCCAGCGTCGCCGAAGTTCCACGATAGCCGTACTTGCGGATCAAAGTGTCGATAGTTTTGTCTTCGCCAAACTCCTTTACGCCCGGGGCAAGGATGATCAGCTCCGCACCGTCGGCCAGTGCCATGCGTGTACGGTAGACAGCCTTGTTGCCCAACCATGTGCTGTGAAACTCAAGCGGATCGAGATAAACGACGGCCTTCTGGATGGGCATGTCGAGCGTTTCGAGGTTCACTCGCAAGCTCAGGTCGGCGGCGCGGTAAAAGCACTCGACATCGTCGCCGACAAAAAGGCCGCGCAGAGCCAGCTGTCCATCCGCCGTCCGCCCAACAACGGTAAGCACGTAGACGATGGGCAGATGCCGCAGAAAATGATCGGAGGCGTAATTGAGAACGTTGCGCACCGGGTTTTCAACGCAGCCCATGATGCGCTCCATCCCGTAAACTGCCCCCAGATAATGGCTGCGGTTTATTCCCTCGCGGCCGCCGGTGCCCACCAGAATGTTCTTGTTGTAATTGGCCATGCCAATCACTTCATGGGGCGTGACTTGTCCGATGGAGAGGATGAGGTCAAAGCCACCACGTGCAATGAGCCGGTTCACCTGGGCCGGCCAGGCAAAGTTCAGCTTCTTCTCCGATTGCTCGTAGATGAACTCCGCCGGAACTTCGCCGAGGGTCTCGACATCCGTTCTCCAGTTGTGGACGAGGAACAGTTCTTGTGGCATGGCTCCAAACATGCGCGCGATCTGCTCAGGCTGCATGGCGGTGTGTGTGCCGAGCGCGGGCAGAACCGCATTGAGACGATCGCCGTAGTGCTCCCACGCATAACGCGTCAGCTCGCCGGCGCGGGAATGCAGGCGGCTTTGGTCAGGGGGCACAGCGAGCACGCGGTTCCGTTGGCCGAGCTTCGCCAAGCTTTCAGCGAGCAAATCTTCCAACTGCGGAAACAGATCGGCTTCGACACCGCCCTTGGCGCAGTAGAGGCTCATACGGAGAACTCTACTTTCTTCAGTCCGGGAGCGAGCAAGTACAAAATGAGCAGCGCCAGGAGATACGCGCCCGCTGCGAGGCCGAAGAGGATGGTATAGCTATGCGTCAGTTGCAGGATGTGGCCCGCGAAGAAGGCAAAAATTGCACCGCCGGCTGATCCTGCCATGCCACCTATGCCGACCACCGCGCCCACCGCGCTGCGCGGGAACATATCCGAGGATGTGGTGAAGAGATTGGCGGACCATCCCTGGTGCGCGCCTGCTGCAACGCTGAGTAACGCGATGGCGGCCCACTCCGACCGCAGGCGCGTGGCAGTAAATATGGGAACGACCATGCAAGCGCAGAACAGCATCGCCGCAAGTCGCGCATAGTTGGGCGAGAGTCCCAGTCGCCGGAAAGGCGCGGGCAGCCAACCTCCGCCGACGCTGCCGATCACCGAGACGTTATAGACGATAATGAGCGGTAGCCCAAGATGCGAAAGATTCAGATTGAATTTCACGCTAAAGTAAGACGGCAGCCAGAACAAATAGAACCACCAGATCGGATCCGTAAGGAACTTCGCGATCGAAAAGGCCCAGGTCTGGCGGTAGCCCAGCAGCCGGCGCCAGGGCAAGGTGGGGCCCATCTCCATCGCCGACTCCCGGTAGATGTGCCGCAGTTCGGCGCTCGTAAGAGTAGGGTGGTCGGTGGGCTTGCGGTAATTGCGGAACCACCACAGAATCCAGAGTGCGCTGAACAGGCCAGTGGACAGAAAAGCCGCGTGCCAGCCGTAGCGCAGCGTCACCCAGGGCACGATGATCGGAGCCAGAATCGCGCCGACATTTGCTCCCGAGTTGAAAATCCCGGTAGCCAGTGAGCGTTCGTTCTGCGGGAACCACTCAGCCACCGTTTTTATCGCGGCGGGGAAGTTTCCAGATTCTCCGAGCCCGAGGAAGAAGCGCGCAAAGCCGAACTCCAGCGCAGTGTTGGCCAGCGCGTGGCCCATGGCGGAAAGGCTCCAGACCCCCATCACCAACATGTAGCCGATGCGCGTGCCGAGTTTGTCGACCAGCCGCCCAGCGGCCAGTAGGCCAAGCGCGTACGCGATCTGAAATGCATCGACTATGTAGCCGTAACTCACCTCCGTCAAGCCAATGCTGTGCTGGAGAGTGGGCTTGAGGATCGCGATCACCTGGCGATCCATGTAGTTGATCGAGGTGGCGACGAACAGCATGGCGCAGATCGTCCAGCGTACGCGTCCCAGCCGTGCGCCGGGAGATGAGCCGATTCCGATCGCCCTGTCGAATTGCGTTTTCTCCGGCATTCGCGTTGCTTACAACTTATATGCCTGTTTCACCAGCCTGTAGGCGAGGTCTTGCGCCACTTCCAAAGCCTCGTCTTCCCCCAGTCGGTGTTCGGCGACCAGCTTCGCCAGGAAAGCGCAATCCACTCGCCGCGACACATCGTGCCGTGCCGGAATAGAAAGAAAGGCCCGAGTATCGTCGTTGAACCCCACCGTATTGTAGAAGCCCGCCGTCTCCGTTACCTGCTCGCGGAAACGCATCATCCCCTCCGGACTGTCGTGAAACCACCAGGGCGGGCCTAGCCGCAGGCAGGGATAGTGCCCGGCCAGGGGAGCCAGTTCCCTGCTGTAGGTCGACTCATCCAGCGTGAAAAGAATGATCGTCAGCCCGCGTTCATTGCCGAACTGATCGAGCAGCGGCCGAAGTGCGTCCACATAATTCGTCGGCATTGGAATGTCTGCCCCCACGTCGCGGCCGTAGCGCTCATAGAGCTTGCGGTTGTGGTTGCGCGCGCTGCCCGGGTGAATCTGCATGACCAACCCGTCTTCGAGACTCATCCGCGCCATTTCGGTCAGCATCTGTGCGCGAAAGAGTTCCTGGTGCTGGGCATCGGCATTGCCGGCGAGCATTCGATAAAAGAGCTCCGCAGCCTCTGCTGAGGAAAGATTGGCGGTTCGTGCGGTGGGATGCCCGTGGTCGGTTGCGGTGCAGCCGAGTTCGCGGAAGCGGTCGCGCGTCTTTCGCAGCGCATTCAGGTAACCCGCCCAGGTTGACGCGTCTTCCCTGGTCTTCTCGCCTAACCTCGCGATATTTTCGGCAAATCCCGCAAACTCAGGATCGACAACCGGATCGGGGCGAAAGGTCGGCAGAATCCTTGCCTTCCAGTTCGATTCCCGGATGGCCTTGTGGTCGTCCAGCGAATCGAGCGGAGAATCGGTCGTCGCCAGCACTTCCAAATTAAAACGCTCGTAAAGAACGCACGGCAGGAACTCCGGCGTGCGAAGTTTCTCCGAGATCGTGTCGAAGTACAGATCGGCGGTCGCTTCCGACAGTCGCTCATCCAGCCCGAAAAGTTCCTGGAAGGCGAAGTCCAGCCACAAGCGAGTCGGTGTTCCGCGGAACAGATAGTAATGGCGAGCAAAGATGCGCCAGACTCTACGCGCATCCTTCAGTTCCGGCTGCCCAATCTCGAGCTCCTCAAGCGAGATTCCCTGGCTGTAGAGCATCCGATAGATGTAGTGGTCGGGCTGCACGAAGAGCTTTGTCGGATCCGGGAAAGGCTCGTTCCTGGCAAACCACGCCGCCTGCGTATGCCCGTGCGGACTAACGATAGGCAACGTTCGGACCTGCTCATAAAGTGCCTTGGCGATCTTTCGTGTGCTAGCCTCGGCAGGGAACAGGCCATCTTGATGGATGAGCATGACTTCGACTCTACCTCTTTCTCTGCGCATCGCCATCGGTGCCGCGAAAGGTCAGATCAGACTACCATCGCAGAAATTTCTTCCTGGTGCAGCTAATCTCATCGGTTTTTCACCGCCCTGACAAATAACGTCCATTCCATTGGACAAGCAGCCTGTGATCGGGAAAATACCTTGACAAGTATGCCAAGAGGAACTACTCACAGGGTCAGGATGCAGTGTCTGAGAACGTCGGATTGGACTCGACTTTCTTTGCCGAATCCGGACTGGACACGCTTTCAGCTCTCCTGAAAACGGATGAATCAAATGATTAAGCTCCTCCACACTGTAACTTTCTGCGGTGCCATCTTTCTGATGCCGCTGCTGGCGCAATCCGCAGCCTTGAAGCCCGCTGTCTGGGTGGTATCCGGCATGGAGAGAGTCGGACGGGAAGACCCGCCGCAAGAAAAGCACCGCATTGAACTGTTTGCAGCCCGGGGTGAGTATGAACCGTTCCAGATCGTGATCCGCGCTACGGCAAAACGTCTCACCAACGTAAATCTCACACTCTCCGACCTTAGAGGGCCCAAGGGTGCTGTGATCGGGAAAGACAATCTCATTTCCTATCGTGAGCACTACGTGCATGTCGAGCACGTCAGCCCGGAGAGAAAAGGCACAGCCCAGCCTCCACTGGGTCCTGGTTGGTATGCGGATGCGCTTGTTCCCTTCCTTGATCCGGCTACTGACAAGCCTCCCGTCAACGCCAAGATTCGCGCTGCTCCTTTCGACGTAGAACTGGGCAAGAATCAACCGCTATGGATCGACGTGTCGGTGCCCCGAAACGCTGTGCGCGGCAGGTACCATGGCTCCTTCAGAGTGACAAGCGATCAGGGAAGCGCGACGGGCGATCTTGAGCTCACAGTTTGGAATTTTGAGCTGCCGCTGAAACCCTCGCTGGATTCATCCTTCATGTTATGGAAGGACAAGAGTGCAGCTGCGTGTGAAACCATCTTGCGGCACAAACTCATGCCCACGCCGGTACCTGTGCAGGACGTAGCCGGGTTCGTGGAGAAATACCAGCTGAGCTCGATCAATGTCGGTTTATCGAGCGGCGCCGACTACAACCACGGGACCATGAGCCCGGCTCCCTCGGTGGAAGAAATTCAGAAAATCGCGCGCCAGCTTCCCTCAGGCCCGTTGCTCTACAACTACACGGCTGACGAAATCGTGGAGTTTCCCGATCTATATCCGATGATCAAGGCCTGGGCCCGCAATCTGCACAGTGCAGGGATCCTCAATCTCATCACGATGGCACCGGTCCCGCAGCTTTTCGATGACGGATCGGGCAGCGGTCGTTCGGCCGTGGACATTTGGGTTCTGCAGCCGGGCTACTATGAAGCGTCCCCACAGAACGTTGCTGCCGTTCTGAAAAGAGGTGACCGGGTGTGGACGTACACTGCCCTTGTGCAAGACGACCACTCGCCTCAATGGGAAATTGACTTTGCACCAATGCATTACCGGGTCATGCAGGGATTCATCAACCAGAGCCTGGGTTTTACCGGTTTGCTCTACTGGGCGGTGGATACCTGGACCAAAGATCCCTGGAACGACGTGGATACGTATCCGACGGACGGCGACCATTATCCGGGCGAAGGAATGCTCGTGTACCCTGGCGAGGATGCTGGAGTCCAAGGAACCGTTCCATCGCTCCGTCTGAAATGGATCCGCGAGGGTGTCGAAGACTATGAATACATCGAACTAATGAAGAAAACCGGCAAGGGCGACTTAGCCCTCGAGTTGGCAAGGCAGCTCGGCCAGGATTTCCGGCACTGGAACGCCGATCCGAAACTCCTATTCGCAGTTCGAAAGCGCATGGGAGAAGCGCTGGATAAGCACTGAGCGAACAGTAGCCATCGGCAAGTGCGACGTAAATGCGATCGAGCCGACAACATGAACACTTCGGATTGAATCGTAGTTAGACTACAGTCAAGACTCACATGAGCACTATTGTCTTCCGGGGCGGTACGGTGATCGACGGTACGGGCGCGCCGCCCAGTCCGGGTGACGTTTTGATCTCGGAAGGGACCGTAGAGAGCGTCGGCGTCTTCGAGGCACCCGTTGACGCCCGTGTGATCGACTGTTCCGGTTTGGCGGTAGCACCAGGCTTCATCGACTCGCACAGCCACCTGGATCTTCAGGTGCTCGAAAACCGCCGTGAGAAAGTCGCGCAGGGAGTTACCGCCGAAGTGGTTGGCAACTGTGGTTTTTCGCCGTATCCGGTGCCACCCGATCGCAAGTTGATCCACGATTTCGCCAACGGTCTTTTTTGCGGTGACACTGACTGGGGTTGGCCGACCGCCAGAGCCTATCTCGAACAGGCCGCCCGTTCGACGACAACAGCAGTGTCCTCCTTAGTCGGACACGGAAGCCTTCGCATCGCTCGCGTCGGGAACCAACTCGGGCAGCTTGCGGAACGCGATCTCGACTGGATGGAACAGGCGCTTTCCGAATCACTCGAAGAAGGCGCATGCGGGTTCTCCACCGGGCTCATGTATTCGCCAGGCGCCAGTGCCCCGTTTGCCGAGTTGGAACGGTTGTGCCGTGTCGTCGCGCGCCACGGCAAGATTTACACTACCCACATGCGTGGTTATGGCGATTTCCTGGTCGAGGCGGTGGATGAGCAATTGCAACTGGCCCGCCGGACCGGTTGCAGGCTGCAGATCTCCCATTTTCAGGCCGTTGGTCCCCGCAATTGGAGCAAGCAACAAGTGGCCTTGGAGAAAATCGAGAATGCGGCGGCCGAGGGTCTCGACGTTGGATTTGATTGTTATCCTTACATCGCAGGCAGCACCGTCTTGACACAACTGCTCCCGCAGTGGGCGCTCGAGGGCGGCATCAACGGTCTTCTTGCCCGGCTGGCTCATCGCGCCGAAAGGAAGCGAATCGCAACCGAGACCGAAGCGAGCCTGGAGCAGGGCTGGACGAACATTCTGATCTCTAGCCTCGCGACACCTTTCAACCACGGTTTGATCGGACAAACCATCGCGGCGATTGCTGCGAGCCGTGGGTGCGAGCCCGTCGAAGCGGTATTCGACCTGATCCAGGAAGAGCAGGGGCGAGTCAACATGCTCGAAATGAATCAAAGCGAAGCGAATCTGCGCCAGACGATCTCTCACCCTCTGTCGTGTATCATCAGCGACGGCTTTTACGTGAAGGGCCGACCCCATCCCCGCCTTTACGGAACATTCCCCCTTCTGCTAGGAGAGATGAGTCGGGAGCGAGGATGGCTCACGCTGACAGCGGCTGTTCATAAGATCACGGAGAAACCGGCGCGTCGTTTCTCGATTCCAAAGCGCGGACGCCTCGAGCCCGGCTATTTTGCCGATGTGGTGGTTTTTGAACCCGGAACGGTCAACAGCCCGGCTTCCTACGAAACTCCACTACTTCAACCGAGCGGCATCTGCCACGTGTTTCGCAACGGAATCGCGGTTCTGTCAGATGGAGTGGTGGGCTCGTTGATTGCAACTTCATGATTGCTTTTTTGCTATTGGATTGCGGCAGCATCGAACGCAACGTAAGGGTGGAGACAAAGTTTTTTCTCGGCAGAGCAACATCCACTGACTCTTGAGGTGTGGTGCAAGGATGCGTCTGATTCGTTTCGGCCGGCAAGGCAGAGAAAAACCAGGAGTGCTGCTGGATGGGAAACGCAAGGATTTGTCGGCGTACTTCCAGGATTGGAACTCGACTTTCTTTGCCGAGTCTGGACTAGAGAGGCTTTCAACTCTCCTGAAAACCGATGAAGCAAGAAGGCTTCCTGAGGTGAGTGAACTCGACCGTTGGGGCGCTCCCGTTGCCAGGCCTGGCAAAATAGTGTGTGTGGGGCTCAATTTCTCGGATCATGCGAAGGAATCCGGCATGCCTGTGCCGACAGAACCAGTGCTGTTTCTTAAGGCGACAAACACTGTTGTAGGCCCGTTTGACGACATCCTTATCCCACGAAACAGCAACAAGACTGATTGGGAGGTTGAACTCGGCCTCATCATCGCACGCGAAGCCCGGTATCTCAATTCTGTTGGCTACGCAACTGCCTGCATCGCCGGGTACTGCATTTCGCATGATGTCTCCGAACGCGAATTTCAACTGGAGCGCGGTGGACAGTGGAGCAAGGGGAAGAGTTGTGACACATTCAACCCGCTTGGACCCTGGCTGACAACCAGCGACGAATTGGCGGATGTCTCAAAGTTGCGAATGACGCTCATGGTGAATGGTCAGTTGATGCAGAATGGCAGTACGGAAACGATGATTTTTTCGCCTGCGCAGCTGGTTCATTACATTTCGCAATTCATGACCCTTGAGCCGGGAGACCTAATCTCAACCGGCACACCACCTGGGGTGGGCTTGGGCTTGAAGCCGCCTTGCTATCTTAGGCGTGGCGATATCGTTGAGTTAGAGATTCAGCATCTAGGAAAACAACGACAGAGCTGTAGGCAGGTATAGCCCAACTCGCGCACCGTCTCGACCATACTTCACGAACGGCAAAGAAAAGGGCCTGAACTTCTCGCTCGCGCCGAACGAAAGTGTTACGTTCCGCTAGCGCGTTTTGATTCGGTCGGAGATCGCCTCGCCCGATAGCACAGAGGCGGCCTATCGAAGCTTCATCGCCGCCTATCACTGACCATCCATATCGGCCTGATCGGTGGCGGGAACATCACGGAAACGCACGCGCGCGCCGCGCGTGCCGTTTCCGGAGTCGACATAGACGGACGAATTCAGAATTAGCAACTCGTTTGGGTCGCATCGTTTGCTTCACTCGGCGCTGATCTGATTCCGTGCAGCTAATTGGACAAAACGGAGAAGAGTGTCAGAAATCGCTTGACAAGGAGTACCTAGATACAAAAACATTCGATCGGCTTTCACGAGGGCAGAGGAGTGCCAATCTCCGGCTCAGCCGACCCACCCGAAAATGGGACGTGGGCGCCTTTAACTGGCACGCGGGGGGACATATGCATTTACGGCGAGTGCTCTTTACGCTTGTCGAGCCGATACTGCTCCTTTGGTGCACGACCGCTCTTGTCGCGCAACTGAATCGCGGCGCAATCGAAGGCAGCGTGACTGATCCACACGGGGCGGCAATGTCCGGAGTGGCGGTTATCATTACCAGCGTCGATACCAATGTGGCGACCACCACCAAGACGAACGGTGTAGGATACTATCGAGCAGAGGCTCTAGTACCGGGCACCTACCGTGCACACTTCGCAGCCGGCGGATTTACTTCGCTTGAAATGTCAGCCATCGTGGTCTCTGCCGCGCAGGTCACCCGGGTCGACGCCGAGCTCAAGCTCGGATCGGTCAACGAAAAGGTAGAAGTCAAAGCCCAGTTGCCGATGCTGGAGACCGACGCCAGCAACTTCAGCAGTTCTTTGCAAACCGACATCATCCAGAATGTACCTTTAGCGGGCCGGGATTTACAGCAGTTAACCTTCTTGCTGCCGGGAGTGAACAATGTCGGTGGCCCTCCGGGAAGCAATTTCGGTTTTGACAGCTCGTTCGGCACCTTCCCGGATCCGACCCACATGTTGGGCTCGGCGATCGCCGTAAACGGCGGGCAGAGTGGAGCAAATGCCTGGTACCTCGACGGCAACCTTAACATTTCCAGTTTCGGCGAAAACATCGTGGTCAATCCCTCTCCCGACTCCGTCTCGGACTTTCAGGTCATCACCACGGCATTCTCGGCCGAATATTCACACACCGGGGGTGGGGTCTTTAACGTCGTCCTCAAATCGGGCGCGAACTCTTTTCACGGTGATATTTACGAATATGTTCGTAACAGCACTTTCAACGCCGTCAACCCTTTTGACGTGCAGGGAGGTTTCGGAAAAAGCCTGGTGCAGTTCAACAATTTTGGTGGGACGTTAGGGGGCCCTGTCATTATTCCTCACGTTTACGAGGGCAAGAACAAGACTTTTTTCTTTTTTTCTCTAGACGCTTCAATTCTTCACCAGAGCGGCAACAACGCATACACCGTTCCGACCGCCTTGATGCGCCAGGGCAACTTCAGCGAAGATCCCAACGTCGTTAGTAATGGGATCTGGAATCCTCAGACCACCGCGGGGCCGCAGCCAGACGGCACCTTCTTGCGCACAGCCTTTGGTACACCCGTCAACAATACTTTCGGTCCGGGCTGCTTGAACACCTCAGTAGAGGCGGGCGCAGCAGCCGGAGTAACAACGTGCAACTTTAGCAGCCAGATTCCAACCGCCATGCTGGACCCCACGGCGATGTTCTTCACGAATTCATTTCCCTTGCCCAACCATATCGATACGTTAGGTGGCTGTCCCTTGGCGGCCACCGGCACCTATAGTATCTGCAACAACTACGAGGGTAGAAGTGGAGGCAGCCAGGATCCCATTAATCTCTCGATCAAGATCGACCATCAAACCGGCAAGGGCAAGTATTTCTTCGAGTGGCTGTTCAGCCCTACCCAGTATCGCAATTACCAAGTGCCGTGGACTGGCCCCACGTTCCCTCAGGAGCTCATCGGCTTTGGGTCGCCCTATAATTTCGGCATTCGCAGCCAGGTTGTCGCGCTGGGCCATACCTACGCTTTCAACAGCAACCTTATCAATGAGTTTCGCGTAAGCTTCAGTCGCCAGTTTCTCTCAACTCTGTCCCATCCTTACCCGAATAGCATTACTTCCCAGTCAGCGGTGGAGCAGGAGTTGGCGCCCAACCTTCTGCCTAGTAATGCTTACTTTCCCACACCGAATTTTCAGATTGACAATACGGCCGGAGGCGGGTTCATGGATTTCGGTCCGGAGCCTTGGGTCAACATTGCCACCGGATCCGAAGCTTACACGATCATCGACAACGTAACCAAGATCATTGGCAAGCACACGATGAAGATGGGTTTTATTTATCGCTTGGACCATGCAAGTTACCAGAGCGACGATCCCACCATCCTCGACTTTAACGCTTCCTTGGCCCAGGATCCGATTTCTGGCCTCGGAGGCAATGGCCTAACGCAATTCATGATGGGGGCCGTGCCAGCTGACGGTGGCGGCAGCGGCAGCTTCGCCGGCCATCTGAAGTCGCCCTATATACGATGGCGATCGTGGGGAGCGTTCGTACAAGATGACTTCCACATCAAGCCCAATTTCACCTTGAATATTGGGTTGCGTTACGATCTCAACGGCTATTTCAGGGCCCGTTATTACCCGATGAGCAACTTCTGCTTTACTTGCCTGAATCCTCTGAGCGGGCTGAACGGAGAAAACATTTATGAAGGCAGCCCCGGATTCCCGAATGGTGACATCTTTCCTGCCAACCACACCGACTTCGCCCCTCGCTTGAACTTTTCCTGGTCGCCTTCTGTACTCCGCAAAACCGTCGTCCGCGGCGGCTATGATATTTTCTATACCGACGCCATCGAAAGTTTCAACGCCCCGGGTCAATCTGTCGTCAACGGGGCCGGCTGGGGCCAAGGTGCATCGTGGTACGGGAGTTTTTACCCGCAGTGCCAGGCGTTTGGCGGACCTTGCGAAGCCTTTCCCCTGAGCGACACCACTACAAACAAGACAGATCTCTTGTTCCCCTCTATAACGGGCGGGTTTCCGGCGCAGACTCGTGAAAACCTCCTTGGTGGAACTTACGCCTTTGTCAAACCGACGCATGATCCCATGGTTCAAAGCTACACCCTGGAGCTGCAACGTGAGTTTTGGGGAGGTTTAGCAGTCTCTGTTGCCTATGTCGGCACTCACGGAACTCACCTGTCGGGAAGCGGTCCAAATAACTACCTGTACAACAATGTTCCAACCCAGGAAAAGCTGACGTACCAAGCCCAACTTTTCAATAACTATCCGATTTCGCAGTTCTTTTCGGGTCAGACGGCAACGCAGTTGGGCTCACTGTATGGAAATCCGCTTACGGGACCTGTGACTCAGCTGCAGCTCTCAACTCTGTTGGCGCCTTATCCATTTTTCCCCACGATTCCTGTGAACGGCACGTTCGAGGGCGGGAGTACTTACAACGCAATGAACTTGAGGGTCCAGAAGCGGACTTCCCATGGTTTGGACTTCATAGTCGCGTATACCGTTTCCAAGCAGATGGATAACTGGTCTGTGGGGGGAGCGGGTGTGGAGGCAGTAGATCCGATCCATTTTACGAGGACCGGAATTATCGGTGGACGAGGCGGCCAATTGGAGAGCACCTTCGGTGGCCCGTGGACATTTCAGGATCCGGACAACAGGAATGCTGATCGCACGATTGCGGTCGATGATATACCCCAACAGTTCAATGTCGGCGCTACCTACGATCTACCCGTCGGCACTGGCAAAGCTTTCCTGAACCGAAAAGGCCTAATGGGGGGCATCATTGGAGGCTGGAAACTGAGTGGCAATTTCAATGCCCAGAAGGGCCTGCCACTGCCTATTTCGTGCCCCTCCAGCACGCTCCAAATGCTAAGCACCCCGGGTACCTCTTACCAGGAGTCGGGAGGCCGATGCAACATGATCGGTGACCCGCATTTCAGCGGGCATCAAAGCAAATCCCAGCAGATCGCCGATTGGATCAATCCCGCAGCCTTCGAGCCTGCATTTGGAAACGACCCGACCTTTTGGGCGAACTATACCGATCTCGATCCTCGGGCATGGACGTTCGGAAATATGAAGCCGCGGACGGACGCGATTCGTGGTCCCGGTTTTTGGAACCTGGATTCGTCATTGATGAAGGATTTCCATCTTGCAGAGAGCAGGTACGTCGAATTCCAGTGGGAAGTTTTCAACACTCTTAACCATCAAAACTTGGCGCTTCCCAACACAACATTTTGTTTACCGCCTGGCCCGGGAGGCGAGACGGACTTGGTGCATCAAGCCGGATGTACATTCGGCAAGATTACCGGTGTCCAGACAGATCCACGGAACATGACATTCGCGCTGAAGTTCGTCTGGTGAGTGAGGCGCGGGACATCGAGCATCCATTGCCTCGCCAGGACTCCAGGTGATTCTGCTGTACGCGGAACCGGGGCCAACGAAGGAATCCGGTTCTGGGCACTTCCAGCCATCGATGCAAAAAGCTTAGGCCGTGGTTAAAGCGAAACTTCTAACTTTTCGCATAACTATGCTGTCGCTGCTTGGGATGGCCAGTTGTCCAGCATAATGAACACGAATTCGTGTTGATCGTAGAAAGTCGTTGACAGAAGAACACATCCACTATTTCATCGGGGCATGGAGTTATCCGCCGACTCAACAACCGCATAGAACTACACGTTTGGTGATCGCCTGCTCATAGGCAGAAATGAGGTTTCCATGAAACATCTGCGAGGGGGTTTTACCTTGCTGTTTTTGCTTCTCGTGACGGTAGGGCTTTCGCATTCGCAAATGAGCAAAGTGAAGACCGTTTGGGTGGTCATGATGGAAAATCACAACTGGGTGGGCAACGATGCCGGCGCCTCCTTTGGCGACCCAGATATTAAAGACAACCCACTGGCCCCGTTTGTTAACGGGACACTGCTGAAGATATCGGCGCACCCACAGCAGTATTACAATCCTCCGGGTAACCATCCCAGCCAGCCGAATTACTTGTGGCTGGAATCAGGGACCAACTTCGGTTTTCTCGGGGATAGCCAGCCTGGCCAGCCCCAATACTTCACAGAAAAGCACTTGACAAGACTTCTGCAAGACGCGGGTGTTTCCTGGAAGGCTTACGCGGAGCCCGACTTTGGGAGCCCCGTGTTCGACACCTGCCCACTTGATTTCAGCTTCCTTGATGTTAACCACCTCGCTCCGGTTTACTTCAACGATATCAACGACGGGTTGAACCCAGAATCGCCCGAATGTCTCGCACACGTCGTGCCTTATTACCAGTTGGCGACCGATCTCGCCGACCATACCACGGCGCGTTACAACCTCGTTATCCCAAACTTGTGTCATCAGGGACACGAGGGTGTATCTCCTTGTGATCCTAGTGAACCCGCGGATAATACGTTGCGATCGGATAAATGGCTTAAGCAGAATCTGCCCGTAATTATGGAGTCGGCAGCGTACAGGGAAGGTGGCGCCATATTCGTCATCTGGGATGAGGCCGAAGACACCGACCAGTTCAGCGATGGCCCGATTCCCGTTTTCCTGCTTTCGCCGTTTGCCAAGGGCGGGGGGAAGACGGCTTACACCAATAGCATCCACTACGACCATAGCTCGACCCTGAAAACGATGCAGGAAATCTTCGGGGTCATGCCGCTGCTAAGAGCTGCCGGGGACAAGAGCACAGTCGATCTCAGTGACTTGTTTAAGTGACACATGCCGGGAGTAAGTTGAAGGGTGTCCCGTCCGCGGACTCTCCTTTACGTTTTGTTCCGGCAGAAAGGAATCGGGGATCCGGCGCTTGATCATCATCGAGCGCCGGATTTACCCCAGTGGAGACTAATAGTTTGACTACTCGCCGCAGATTTCTTCGCCAATCCGCGATTGCTGCTGCGGCCGCAATTACCCCGCGGGCTTTCTCCCATATCATGCGGCGTGACGCCACACCCGTGGTCCCGACCCTCGATCCCGACAGCCTGGCTCGCTTCGTTGATCCGCTGCCCCTTCCGGTTCTCGCGCAGCCGCAGGGCGATCGCGCTGTGCCGGGTAAACCCGGGGAACAGGTGCCGTTCTACCGGGTGTCCATGCGCGCCATCAGCAGGAAGCTTCATCGCGATCTGCCGCCGACCAACCTATGGTGCTACGGCGATTCGGTACCCGGCGTGATGTTCGACACGCAGAGCGGTCAGGGGCTGCTCGTCGAGTGGGTCAATGAATTGCCGCCCAACCACTTTCTCCCTGTCGATTACGCGGTGAATGGTGCCGAGCGCGGTACCCCCGAGGTGCGTAGCGTCGTGCATCTGCATGGCGGCAAGACGCCACCCGAAAGCGACGGATACCCCGAAGACTGGTTCGTGCCCGGTCAATCGCGCACCTACTACTATCCCAACCAACAGGACTCGGCGCTACTCTGGTACCACGACCAGGCGATCGGCATCACCCGGCTGAACATCTATGCGGGACTCCTGGGCCTGCACGTGATTCGCGACCAGGCGGAGCGGCAGTTGCAGCTGCCCAACGGCAAATACGAGGTCCCGCTCGTGCTCTTCGATCGTCATGTGCACGTCAATGGCCAGCTGAGCTATCCGCACCCGTGGATGCCAGAGGTCTTAGGTGAAGTGCCGCTGGTCAACGGCAAGATCTTTCCTTATCTCGAAGTGGAGCCACGCAAGTATCGATTCCGCGTTCTGAACGCCGCGAATGGCCGGGTGTATCGTTTGTCTTTGCCTCAGGGTGTCGAGGTCCACCAGATCGGCACCGACCGGGGACTGCTGCCCACGCCGGTCGCGGTCACCCACCTGCTGCTGGCGCCGGCGGAGCGCGCCGATCTGGTCATCGACTTCGCACCGCATCGCGGTACGCGGATTTTACTGTCCGACGATGCCTTCACGCTCATGGAGTTTCGTGTGAGTGCGTCGCCGGTCTCAGACCCGAGCGAGTTGCCAGCTACGCTGCGTCCGGTCCCGCGTATCGCGGAGTCCTCCGCCGTAAAGACTCGATTTCTCACATTGGATGAGGATAAGAAAAGGACGTACGGATCCGCGAGGATGTTGTTGAACAAGACGCCGTGGCACATGCCTATCACCGAGAAACCGGCGCTGGGTACCACGGAAATCTGGGAACTCGCGAACCTGAGCGAAGATGTGCACCCCGTTCACCTGCATTTGGTACGGTTCCAAATTCTTGATCGTCGGGGGTTCGACGCCTTCCAGTACATGAAAACCGGCACACTAGAGCACGAGCATCCGGCTGCACCTCCCGAGCCGAATGAAATGGGCTGGAAGGACACGGTTCGTGTCGACGCTCAGACGGTAACTCGGATCATTGTCCCGTTCGAGGGTTATCCCGGCCGCTACGTCTGGCATTGCCAGAACCTGGAGCACGAGGACAACGAAATGATGCGCCCGTACGCAGTAGTTGCGGCGGGGAGTTGAGGATGTCCACAACTTAGCAACTTTGGAGGCGTTATGACACAATTTTTGGCGCTTTCTTTCTGTCCGCTGCGGTTCCGGCGGATGCAGCTTAGCTTATTTCCTCGAGCCTTGGCCTGCCTGCTGCTGCCGATTGCGGCCCAGGCGCAGGTGACTTTCACCGGGGCCCACAAGAGCGTGAACATTGGCTCCCAGGCAGTTGGATCGCCCAGCGCAACGATTCCCCTGCCCTTCACGATCGACGCAGGCACGACAGTGGGCAGCATCGCCGTGTTGACCACCGGCATCGCGGGCAAGGACTTCGCCAATGCGAGGGGGAGCACCTGCACGGCGACGACTTACACCACGGCCACCGATTGCGTAGTCAACGTGAGCTTCACGCCCCATGCTACCGGCTCGCGCCGGGGTGCGGTGGTGTTCTATTCCGGCGCCAGAAGAACCAGCACCGCACTGGCCACGGTGCCCGTTTTTGGGGTCGGCACTGGGCCGCAGGTGGTCTTTGGACCGGGTGGCGCGCAGACCAGCGTGGGCAGCAAGTTTATCAGTCCCGAAGGCGTTGCTGTGGACGCCGCGGGCAATGTGTACATCACCGACATTGGCCTCCAAGAGGTATTCAAGGTGACTCCAAGCGGCCATCAGACCACGGTGGGTAGCGGGATTTTGGTGCCCGAAGGCGTGGCCGTGGACGGGGCAGGCAATGTATACATCACCGATAGTCAATCCGCGGCAGTGTTCAAAGTAACACCAGGCGGTGTGCAGACCACCGTGGGCAGCGGATGGGATTATCCCTCTGGCATTGCCGTAGACGGAGCGGGTAACGCGTACGTTAGCGATCCCTTCATCGATGCGGTGTACAAGGTAACGCCGGGCGGCAAGCTGATCGCGGTGGGTAGCGGATACAACACACCCGCCGGCGTAGCCGTGGACTCGGCCGGCAATGTGTACGTCGCCGATACCTTCAACGCAGCGGTGTTCAAGATAACGCCGGGCGGCACGCAGACCACGGTCGGAACCGCGCTCATTAGTCCCGCCGCCGTGGCCGTGGATGCGGCCGGCGATGTCTACATCACCGATGCAGGCACCGACACTGTGTATGAGGTAACGCCGGGTGGCAACCAGACCACGGTGAGCACCGGACTGGACGTTCCCAACGGCGTGACCCTGGATGGACCGGGCAACCTCTATGTGGCTGATACTTTCAACGAACAGGTGACGAAGATCGACCGCACGGATGTGCCATCGTTGGAGTTTGACCCCACGAAGATAAACTCGACAAGCCAGGACAGTCCGAAGACGGTGGATATCGAGAACATCGGTAACCGCGGGCTGAAGCTCTCCGCATTGACCTATCCGCAGGATTTCCCCGAGGGCAGCGCCGCCGACGATTGCGCCTCGAGTACATCGCTCGCAGCCGCCAGCACGTGTGCGCTGATTATCGACTTCAGTCCAGTGACTCCGCTGGGCTCCAAGACCTCGGTGGTGTTGAAAGAGGCCGTGAAGTTGACCACCAACAACCTCAACGTGCCGAACACGCTGCAACGGGTGGTCGTCACGGGCACGGAGACCGCTAAGTAGTGTCGATGGGGGAAAATATCCGGGGCAGCAAAGAGGGCCGGAGCTCACAAGGCTCTGGCCCTTGACTTTTGTGGTTGCACTCCGGGGCGGAGGCGGTTTGGCTTACGCGCGGTTCAGGTAGGCGGCCTCGCTGGTGTCGACACGCATCTTTTCGCCCTAGTTGATGAAGGGCGGGACACGCTTCGGATCGAGTACAGCATTTGCAGCAAGGGGGCTCACAGCAGCTTCTCCGGCGGCATCGAACCGACGCCCTGCGATGGTGTACATGGCATCGAATCGTCGCCACAACTGCGTGAGCTCACGAATCGCAACCTATTGGACAAATATGTCAGCAAGTACCAAAACACGCTTGACACGAGATAGAGTCCAAGACTGGAATACGTGCAGTTGCGCGAAGAATTGTGGATCAGGCGCGTTTACCTTGAGTCAGGCCGAATCGGGCAGACCTAGAATGGACGAGGCATGACAACTTGTTGAATCCGTCCTGGAGCGCCTGGGAAATCACCGAGCTGCGAGCGTGGATCGATAATGTTGCGCACGGTAGTCGACGTTTCGGTGCCGCCCGTCCTGAGTTCAACCTCCACTCGTGCCAGTGAAAAGAAATGAAAAAGAACGTGATCGTGACCCTAGTTTGGATCGTCGTAGTTTGCTGCAGAGCTTTGGGTGCGACACCCATCGTGTGGGTCGTTCCCAGCTCTCTGCACAGGGTCGGGCCAACTGATGCGCCGGGCGGCAAAACCAACGTAGTGATCCAGGCGGCCCGAGGGGAATTCCAATCGTTCCAGGTCGCAATTCACGCGCCTGGCGACGGGCTCACTAACGTCAACTTTTCAGTTTCCAAGTTAGTGGGCTCACACGGCGCAATGATTTCTGCAGCAAACTTGATCCTCTATCGGGAGTTTTACCTAACGGTGAAGCATCACAGCCCCACATACAACGGACCTCCTAATCTTCCGATCACCAAGGTTCGGACGTTCCCCGATGCGCTGATCCCGTTTCTTGATCCCGCTACACACAAGCCGCCTGTGGAGGCCGAATTCAGAGCGGTTCCATTTGATCTCGTAGCCGGGCGCAACGCAGTCTTCTGGGTGGATGTCTTTGTGCCCCGGGGCGCGGCGGCGGGCCAATACCGGGGCGTCTATATCGTAACCAGCGATCAGGGAGTTTTTGTGGGCCGGGTTTGTATGGAGGTGTGGGGATTCACTTTGCCGATCGAGCCTTCCCTCAAGTCCAGTTTCAACGGCGGTGGCACAACAGTTCCCGGTGTCAACGAGGAGCTTCTGAGAAACAGGATCATGCCGGACACCGTCAATCCGGCGAACGAAAAGGGGCTCATCAATCGCTATGGCCTCAACGCTACGGACCTCGGCTTCTTCAGTGGAGTTTCCTATGGCCAGTGCGATCCCTCCGACCCTCCCTCACTTGCAGCGATAAAAAGCGCCAAGGCGACCCACCAGCCCGACTTGTACCTGTATGACGAAACCGCAGATCCGGAGAGCAGCTGCACGAGCCCGGCGTTTTATCGCGCGATGATCGCCTGGGCACAGAACTTGCATCGAGCCGGCGTCGATAACCTGGTAACCCAGGAACCAGTGCCCCAACTTTACGATGACGGCTTGGGGACCGGCCGATCCGCCGTCGATATCTGGACGATGCTCCCGTTGGCTTATAACGACGCTCAGTCCTTTTCACCTCCGCGGGTGACTTATGTGCTGCAAAAAGACGACAAAGTATGGTCGTATAACGACCTGGTGCAAGACTCATACTCCCCGAAGTGGGAACTGGATTTCCTGCCCATCAACTATCGCATCCAGGCTGGCTTCATCAGCCAGAGCCTGGGATTAACGGGACTCCTCTACTGGAGCGTTGACGACTGGTCCGCAGACCCGTGGGAAGACCCTCAAGGCATGCAGGAGCCGGATTATCCCGGGGAAGGGGTACTGGTGTATCCGGGTGCGCCCGCCGGCCTCAAGGGTGTGGCTCCGTCGATGCGGCTCAAATACTTGCGGGACGGGGTCGAGGACTACGAATACGTGCAGCTGCTCAAGGATTGTGGCCAGGCTGAATTTGCATTAGCCGAGGCCCGAAAAGTCGGCCCTGACTGGACCCACTGGACGAGAGACGAAAGCTTGCTGGAATCGGTTCGTAAGCAATTGGGAAGTCAGATCGCGGCCAGCAATTGCGCCCCCTGAATGGAAAAAGCAATGGCAAATCTCACCGCCGCTCCCGTTATAGATGCAAAGAGCTCTCCAGTTGCTGGGCCTGAGACAAGGCGAATACCTGTCCCTGCAGACTCCGAGCGTTTAGGTTCGCTCGACGCCTTCCGTGGTTTCGTGATGCTTTGGATTATCGGCGGCGAGGGGTTGATGGTAGGCTTGGCGGCCCTGGGACACAACCGGGTCATCGACGCTCTCGTTTACGAGCTAAATCACAGTCCGTGGCAGGGGCTGCGCTTTTACGACTGTATCTGGCCATCCTTCATGCTGATGGTCGGAGTCTCCGTGCCCCTCTCGTTTGCAAAGCGCTCGCTTACTCAGACCTATCATCAACAGTTGGCTCACGCCGCAAAGCGCGCGCTCGTCCTCTTCTTGCTGGGCTCGCTGCGCGAGTCGGTTTCGCTTGGTTCGCCGTACCTGATCGAATTGAGCAGCGCCTTGCAGCCTATCGCGATTGCCTATTTCGTGGCTGTTCTAGTAGTCCGCAAGTCCTGGCGATTCCAGGCTCTGCTTGGCGCCGGGATCCTCGCTGGCTACGGGCTTGTCTTAGCCTTTATCCGGGCTCCAGGCATAGCGGCGGGTAGCTATCAGTACAATCACAACCTGGTTCACTGGGTCGATATTGCTTTGCTTGGCCAAGCTCACTGGGACCGCTGGCCTTTTGCAAACGAAGGCTGGGGGACGGTGCTGAGCGCTATTCCAACCATCGCAACTACCCTTCTCGGATTGCTTGTTGGCGAATTGCTCATGAGCCCGCGCTCGAAGGAAAGTAAGGCCAAGCTCATCGGCGGTATAGGACTTGGGTGCTTGGCGATTGGTTATGGAACAAGTTTTGTTGTGCCAGTAGTCATGAAGATGTGGACGACTTCGTACGGTCTCATGTCTGCTGGTTGTGCGTGCCTCATGCTTCTGTTTTTCTATTGGGTTATTGACATCCTCGGGTATCGAAAATGGACGTTTCCTTTGACCGTCATCGGAATGAACGCCATTTTCATTTACATGTTTACGAGCCTGATTCACCTTGATCCAATAGTCGACGTCTTTACTCAGGGGATCGTGAGAGTTTTGCCGAACTCCGCACTACTCTTCCAACAGGTCGCGATTCTTGCGGTCGAATGGGCCATCCTGTTCTGGATGTACAAACGGAAAATTTTTCTTAGGGCTTGAAGAGGCCTATCACAACCCATGACTGGGGCAGGAATACGAACAGTGTCCAGCAAACTGCTTGTCTTCGGACGAGGAATGAGCATGAAAATTACGTATTACTGTTTGTGCATCGTGCTGAGCGTTCTGATCTTGTTGTCGTGTAGCGGGATTGCCTGGGCACAAGATTCTATGCTGGCCCGCACACCGCCCGTGGGATGGAACAGTTGGAATCATTTTGCGTGTGAAGTGAGCGACGCGGTGGTGCGGACTCAGGCTGACGCGCTGGTTACAAGCGGCATGAAGTCCGTTGGATATGTGTACATCCTGATCGACGACTGCTGGCAAGGGACCCGTGACGCTGCAGGATACATTCACCCCAATGCAAAGTTTCCTGACATGAAAGCGCTGGCCGACTATGTTCACAGCAAAGCCTTGAAGATTGGGATCTATTCTTCGCCTGGCCCGAAAACCTGCGAGGGTTATACCGGTAGTTATGGTCATGAAGAACAGGATGCCCAAACTTACGCCGCCTGGGGAATGGATTACTTAAAGTACGACTTGTGCAGCTATGACGGGATGGGCGATCAGGTTGCCGCGTACAAGAAAATGGGTGATGCGCTCAAAAAGACCGGCCGACCTATGGTCTATGCCCTTTGCCAATACGGAATGCAGAAAGGCTGGCAGTGGGGCGCCTCCGTGGGTGGCAACCTGTGGCGTACGGACGACGATATACGCGACGACTATTACGTGATGTCGGAACTTGGATTCGGGCAAAACGGCCTTGAACAGTTCGCCGGGCCCGGGCATTGGAATGACCCAGACATGCTCGAAGTCGGCAACGGGGGGATGACCACCGACGAGTACCGGACGCACATGAGTTTGTGGTGCATCCTGGCGGCTCCACTCATAACCGGCAACGATCTCGCAAACATGGATGCTGGGACGCGGGAGATTCTCACAAACCCGGAAGTCATTGCGATTGACCAGGACCCGCTCGGCGTCCAGGGTCACCGGATCAAGCAAGAAGGGCCCTTGGAAGTGTGGATGAAGCCGCTGAAGGATGGAAGCACCGCGGTCGGTCTGTTTAATCGTGGGTGGGGAGCAATGCCGGTGACCGTAGACTTTCGAGATATTGGTCTGGGCAACTCCGCAGTGGTGCGGGACCTCTGGACGAAAAAAGATCTCGGGCCATTCCAGGAGAAATACACCGCGACTGTTCCCCAGCATGGAGTCGTCATGCTCCACTTAAAGCGAGGCACTTAATTTATGGCAGCAAGAGTTCAGCCAAGGCGGTGCGAGACAATCGCCAGCTTGAGAAAACGAAGCCCTTTACGCTGGTCGCTTTGTACTCTTGTTATAGCTCGGGCTTTTCTGGTCACAGCATGGGCCATCGCGGGACATAACGTGCTCCTGCCCCAACCCCAACAGATACACTATGGGCCGCGTCACCTTCGAATTCGAGGCCTAGGCATTCGGTTGCTGGCCGATCCCAGCACTGAGGATCGTTTCGCTGCGGAGCAGCTGTCGAGTTGCCTTTCCGATGTATCCAAGGAACCGGTTCGGGTCTCCCAGGGCGAGCCTTCGAGCGCGTTGATTGTGCTCAAACGGACAGGAGAAGTTGGCGCGTTGCCGCTTCCTGGCGAACACCCGGGACCGGCATCCCGTGAGGCTTACACATTAAAGGTGACGCCCGAAAGAGGCGAAGTCCAAGCGACCTCATCAGCCGGCTTGTTTTACGGAGCACAAACTCTCTGCCAGTTGATTGAAGGGAACGCAGCCGAGGCGGTGCTTCCGGAAGTGGAGATTCGTGACTGGCCATCGCTGGCGTACCGGGGAACCATGGTGGACATGAGCCACGGTCCCTTACCCACGGAGGCTGAGATCAAGCGGCAACTGGACTTCCTTGCCCGTTGGAAGGCCAACCAGTATTACCTCTACAGTGAAGCCAGTATTGAGCTGGAGGGATATCCGCTGCTCAATCCCGAGGGGCGTCTCTCCAAGGATGAAGTGCGGCGGATCATAGCTTACGGCCGTGAGCGCCACATTGACGTCATCCCCAACCTGGAGCTCTATGCTCATCTCCATGACCTGTTTCGAGTGGAAGAATACTCCCAACTCTCTGATCTGCCGCACGGAGTCGAGTTCAATCCCAGCAACCCGGGCGTGATGGCTTTGCTGAGTAACTGGATTAACCAGTTGGCCGATCTGTTTCCGAGTCCTTTCGTCAGTATCGGATTCGACGAGACTTTCCAAATCGAAATGGCCGTCAAGCAACAGGGTTCGGCCGCCTCGGCAACCCGATTGTTTGTTAAGCAGCTGACCGATGTCACTCGGCTTTTTCAGCAACGTGGTAAGCAAGTCATGGCTTATGGGGACATCATGGTCAGGTATCCGGAGATCGTTGCGGACCTGCCGCCTGGCCTCATTGCGGTCGCCTGGTATTACAGCGCTGATCCTGACGACAGAGAGTACAAACATTGGCTGGGACCTCTGGTGGCAAAGTCAGTACCGCATTTTGTCCAACCTGGAGTGACCAGTTGGAATCAGATTGCTCCAAACTTCGACACCAGCTTTGAGAATATCGACACCTTTATAGCGGCTGGGCAAAAGTCGAATGCACTGGGCGTCATCAATTCCCTCTGGACGGATGATGGCCAGGTCTTGCTACGCATGTCGCTGCCGGGAATCGCCTATGGTGCAGCAGCGGCATGGCAGTCCACGCCGATTGACCGGCCACATTTTTTCTCGGATTACGCTCGGCTGATGTATCCGGCTAGTATTTCCCCGGATGTTGCCACGGCACTGGAAAAGCTTTCTCATTCTGAAACTGAGTTGCAAAAGGTCCTGGGGGAGCCCACACAGGTCAATTTGTGGGAGGATCCTTTCTTCCCGACCTATCTCAAAGGCTTGACGCAGAATCAAGAACATTTGCGACAGACCCGTCTGCTGGCGGAAGAGGCGGAGACTCATCTCTATCATGCTTTGGCTTTGGGGGCCGATCCCGCGACATTAAATAGCCTTTTGATTGGAGCTCGGCTGCTCGATTATGCCGGACAGAAGTTTCAAACTCCCCCCGAACTTATCGAGTTGTGGAAACGAATCGGCACGAAGCGTCCCGATGCCGACAAGTGGTGGAACGAGTGGGAATCCCAGGTCGTTTACCAGGATCATTCCCGCATCGTGGACTTGATGGACGCGATTACGGAACTGCGCCCACTTTACCGTGCGGAGTGGCTGGGTGAATATTCTCCCTACCGGCTCGCTTCGGCACTGGGGAGATGGGATGCCGAATACGAATATTGGCGAAAACTCCAGCAGCGATTGCAGCAGTTCTCGGACGGCTCGCACGAAGGAGACGTCCTGCCGCCGCTGGAGAAGCTCGCCCAGGAGCAGTAACCATGACTACGCAGAATGGTAACAAAGTGCTCGACGTCCAAGTCGCTTCCGCTCGTCCACCGACCCCGGACGAATTTTGTCCCGAGGCCGTAGTGGAGACCAACGTCTCTGCTGCATATGCCAAGTCCGCACAAATTTTCAGTCATAACCGGCACTTCATACCCGGCGGCGTCGTCTCAGTGAACCGGGCTGTTCAACCGGAGATCGCCTTCGTCAAAGGTCAAGGCGCACATATCTGGGACGCAGATGGAAATCAGTACATTGATTATCATGCAGCTTTTGCTCCGCACTTCTTAGGACACAACGATCCCTACGTCACTGACGCAGTCATCTCCGTGCTGCGGAGCGGGGCCAGCCTTTACGGCTCCGGAACAACCGAACTGGAGGGGCAACTGGCGGAACTTATCTGCCGGCATGTACCCGCAGTAGAATCGGTTCAATTTGTGAACACTGGCAGCGAAGCCACTTCGCAGGCGATTCGTCTAGCTCGTGCGGTCACCCGAAGAGATCACATCATCGTTATGCAGGGTGGCTACAATGGGTGGCACGACGACGTCTCCTGTAATTTGATGACACCTCTTGCTGTGATCGGGCCGAGGATTTCTCCCGGCGAATACCCTTACATTCCGATTAGCGGAGGAATTCCGCGCAAGCATCAGGAACTCGTTCACCCCATTAACTTCAACGATCTTGAGTCCGTAGAGTACGTCTGCCAGAAGTATTCCATCGCGGCACTCATCACGGAGCCGATTCTCCAAAATATCGGGATCGTCAAGCCTGAATCTGGATATCTGGAAGGACTCCGCCGATTGGCCGATCGGTGCGGCTTTGTCCTTATTCTTGATGAAGTCAAAACTGGCTTTCGCCACGGGATTGGCGGCTACGCAAAGATTGCCGGCGTGACCCCTGACTTGGTCATTTTTGGCAAGGCCATGGCTAACGGCTACCCCATTGCCGCACTCGGGGGCAAGAAGGAGTTGATGGATTGGTTCGTCCATCCCGAACCTTCGAAACGAGTGCTCTTGGCCGGTACTTACAATGCGCATCCCGTTCCGACCGCAGCCGCGATTGCCACGATAGAGCGCCTGCTTATGAATGATGGGGAAGTCTATCGGCATGTGGAATCGTTAGGACAAGAGATGCAGGAGGGCCTGGAGAAAATCCTCCTCACTCTGGGTTTTGAGGCAGTCGTCGCCAGGCAAGGTTCTGCTTTCTGTATCTATTTCATGGACCATTGCCCAAAAGATTGGCACGATCTGGCGGGCCATCACGATTTCCATTTCGACGAACAGCTGCGCAAGAAGTTGATCAAGCGTGGTACTTACTTCTTTCCAATTGCCGCAAAGCAATGTTCTATTTCCTTTGCCCACACGAAAGAAGACATCGAAGCGACGTTGGAGCAAATCCAAAAACAACTCAGTGAAATGTTGAGGTGAGGAACCCCATGCGCTCCTGGCTGCTTCTATTCAGCTGCAATTTCATGTGGGCATTGCAATTTACCTGTATCAAATTAGTGCAGGATCAGGTGGGCTCCCTATTTACCGTATGGGGTCCAATGACTCTAGCTACCGTGATGCTTTATCCGCTGGTAAAGTTGGAGGCGAAAAGTGGTGAGCCCAAGGACAAGCGAAGCAGCGACATCCTGATTTTCCTTTTACTCGCCGTAGTGGGAGTGTTTCCCGGACAAGTGCTTATAACCTGGGGCACCCGCGTGTCGCTAGCCAGTAATGCCGCATTACTCATGTTGACACTGCCGGTGTCCACCGCGTTTCTGGCGTTTCTGTTTCTGCATGAAAAAATGACACCTATACGGTGGGTGAGTTTCGGCTTGGCAATCATCGGTGTCGTTATGTGCTCCGATATCGATTTTCGAACTCTGAACTTTGGCAAAGGCTATCTGTACGGGAACGTCCTGATTTTCTTAGGCACGCTGGGCAGCGCCTTTTACAACTCTTACGGCAAGAAAATATTGGAACGCTACTCGCCGACAGAAATGTTGTTTTTTACCTACCTGGCGATGTTTGTCGTCATGACTCCGTTGACTCTCGCCCAGGAGCCTCGAGTGTTCGCTAATATTCCTCATTTCACTGTCCAAACCTGGATCGGACTGGCCCTGCTCACCTTCTTTCACAATTACCTGTCGATGGTTCTCTTTCTTAAGGCTCTCAAACAGCTCGATGCGATTCAGGCAGCGCTATCGAATTACTTGATTACGTTCTTTGGGATTCCAATTGCGGCTATCTGGCTAAAGGAGAAGTTAACTTCACTCGCGATCATCGGCGGAGTCTTGATTTTGGGTAGCACATTAATGATCACCGTCTGGGAAAACAGGCAGGCGTCACGGAGATACGCGGAAGCGCCAGCATCGCAGTGAGAGCGGATCAGGACCTCCATTCGGGCAGAACACGGAGTAGAGTCGACAAGTCCCGGTCGCGAGAAGAGACAAGCAACGCGAAGGTCGAAGCAGCTTTCGGAACGGCGGAATACAAGGATAGAAGAATGCCTCAGACAACCTGGTACTGGTCTCTTTCTGTCCTTATTCCATTGTTTGTGGCTGGTATTTGTGGGGCAGATGGAGCAGAATCGTCAGACCTTCAGCACCGGATCCGCGCATTGAAGACCGCCATACCCATTCCGCTGGATGGCGATTTTGCGAAATGGCGCGGGGCAGATACAGTGACGTTTGAAGGGAAACCTCTCGCTGGCCATCCTCGGCATGCGACCGTCTATGCTCTATGGGACAAGGAAAATCTTTACCTGGCATTCGATGTCCGTTCCTCGAAACTTCAGGCCAGTGTCCGAGAACACGATGGTGACAAACTCTGGGAAGACGATGGCGTGGAGTTTCTGATTGACTCAATGTCTCATCGCACGAAAGAATTCTTGCCCGACGATTTTTCCTATCACATCAACATTCTCAATACTGTATACGATGACCGGGGCACACCTTCGGGGCAGCCCGATCCTCAGTGGAACGGCTCTGCGAAACACGCAGTGCGAATATTGGACGGTTATCACTACGTCGTACAGGCATCGCTTCCTGGGCGGAAATCGGCATTGAAGAGGTGGAGGGGCATACCGTTATTGGGATCGATTTCGGCGTAAATGGCAAGGATCCTGAGACGGGAGGGTACGACTATTTTGACTGGTGCGGCCTCAAGGTATTCCATGACCCATCTGGCTTCGGCGAATTGTTCCTGGCAGGTCGGCGCAGCGAGTGAAAACTTGCACTTGACAACCCCGATGACATGCCGGGCTGGACGGGCGTTATGGTGATTGGCCCAAGACGTGACGCGTCTTTTCTGGCAATGGCGCTTCTCGTTTTTGCGATTACCGCTGTGTGCGCAAGCGTCAGCCCGAGCGCAGTAGCAACTGCACAAGCATCGCCTTCGACACAAAGCGGACAACTGCCCGAATCCTCGTCCGATACGGTGGTTGGGTCACTGGAAAGAGCCTTAACCGATGGAAAGACCGAAAAAGCCCATGATCTCTTAATCCAGATCTTGAAACGTCCTCATCTCACTTCTGACTTTCTCTTGCGATTGGGAATACAATTCGCCGAACGAGAACTGTATGGGGAGGCAGCCGAGGCTTTCCAACGCTGCATTCAGGAACATCCTGAGGTTTTTGAGGCCTACTACAACCTTGCATTGGCGGACATCGCCGAGCAAAAGTGGCAAGCGGCTCTTGCGACCTTACAGCAAGCCCCGCAGCAATCGCGAGCTGAAGTCTTGGCGTGTTCGTATCTACGGGGCAAGGTAGAAGATTTGCAGGGAAAGACCAGTGAAGCTGAGCACGACCTTTCGGACGCGTTTGCGGGTGCGCCGCAGAATTCGACTTATGGCATGGACCTTGGCCTGTTTTACGTCCACGAGCATGCGTACCTCGGGGCGGCCACAGTGTACGAACGTGCTGCGAGATTTAATCCCCGCTCATCTTTTCTTCTTCTCGGGCTCTCCCTCTCCCGATTCCTCGCAGGGCAACATGAGCAATCGATAGAGACCTTGCGGCAGCTTCTTTCTATACAGCCGAACTTTGCTCCTGCCCAGCTCCTCCTGACCTTTGCTCTATCCGCGAAGGGAAAGGTCGAGGATGCCGAAAAGGTCGCGCGTCAAGGTCTCAACTCTCCCCATCCTTCCCCTTACTTGTACTACCTTGACGCCTCTATTCTCGTGAAGCTCGCATCACGGCAGTACAAACGAATCTTCGAAGAACTTAGCATTGCCCAACGCGAGATTCCCTCGTGCAGTCTGTGCTATTTGACTGGAAGTAAAGCGCATCAGGCGCAAGGAAATTTTGAAGCGGCCGTTGCTGACCTCGAAACTGCCGTTCGACTGGACCCGAGTTTCCCAGAAGCCTGGTATCGTCTGGCTTCTCTCTATCGCCGTGTGGGCCGCAGCGCGGACGCGGCGCGGGCACAAGATCAGTTCCAAGAACTCAAAGCTGACAAGGAGGGGCGGGAGATTCAGATGCTGCGCGAGAACTTCCTGCAAACTCTGGATGCTCAGGCCGCTCAATGATCATACGTTTCCGTCGATACATGCCATGACGTCACGGACCACACATTTTAAAGTCGCGGGATTCATGTTTGGGTGCTTTCTGCTCGCTGTCTCAACCTCCGCTTCCCGACCTAACGCGACCATCGCTCCCCAAGGTGTCTCAGCCACTCCACCCAGTGTCCATTTTGTGGATATCGCTGCTCGTGCCGGATTGACGGCCAAGACGGAGGATGGCGGCGAGAAGACAAAGAAATACATCATCGAAACCACCGGTAGCGGTGCGGCGTTCTTCGACTACGACAATGATGGGTGGCCAGACATCTTTCTGGTCAACGGCACTACTCTGGAGGGCTTCCCAAACGACAAGGAGCCCACCAGCCACCTGTATCACAACAATCGGGATGGAACCTTCACCGATGTGACAAAAAAAGCTCACGTCGCACTGACCGGCTGGGGCCAGGGCATCTGCGCGGGCGATTACGACAACGACGGATGGGTGGACTTGTACATTACTTTTTGGGGCCACAACGTGCTGCTGCATAACAATGGTGACGGGACCTTTACCGACGTCACGAAGAAAGCTGGACTGTGGCACGATGATGTGCGCTGGGGTACGGGATGCGCCTTCGTTGATTATGACCGAGACGGCCGCCTGGACTTGTTCGTCTCCCAGTACATCGATTTTGATCCCGCGGAGACTCCTATCCCCGGGCAGAGCAATTTCTGCCGTTCGAAGGGGATTCCCGTCATGTGCGGCCCCCGCGGTTTAAAGGGCACGAGAAGCGAGCTCTACCACAACAATGGGGACGGTACGTTCTCGGACGTCAGCGACAAATCGGGAGTGGCAAAAGCGGGACCTTATTATTGCCTCACGGTTCTTACTGGAGATTTCGATAACGACGGATGGCCTGACATTTATGTGGCCTGCGATTCCACTCCCAGTATTCTGTTCCACAACAACCACGACGGGACATTCAGCGAGATCGGTGTTCGCGCCGGTGTGGCCTACAACGAAGATGGACATGAACAGGCCGGTATGGGCGCCGATGCGGCGGACTACGACGGCGACGGCTGGTTAGACATTATTAAGACGAACTTTTCTGACCAAACTGCCACCCTGTACCGCAACAATCAAGACGGAACATTCACCGACGTTACTTACGAGGCTGGCCTTGGAGGCAACACGCAGTTCCTGGGCTGGGGCACGCTTTTTGTGGATGTGGATAACGACGGATGGCCCGACCTATTCATGGCAAATGGCCACGTCTACCCCGAATTGGACCGAAACGCCATGGGCAGCACCTTCCGGGAGCGCAAATTGCTCTACTGGAATCGGCACGATGGCAAGTTCAAGGATATCTCTCTCGATGCCGGTCCGGGTATCACCAAGCCTTTCAACAGCCATGGTGTAGCCGCCGCCGACTTCGACAATGACGGTATGGTGGAGCTCTTGGTGAATAACAGCCATGATCCGCCGAGCCTGTTAAAGAACTACGGCAAACACGGCAATTGGATCCTGGTCAAGCTCGTTGGGACCAAGTCCAATCGCGACGCGATCGGCGCCCGAGTGACGGTGCGGTCGGGCGGCCATCAACAGTTGCAGGAAGTCCGCAGCGGCGGCGGCTACATCTCGCAAAGTGATTTCCGCCTGCATTTCGGCCTGGGAACCGCCACGAAAATTGACGTATTGGAAATCCGATGGCCCAGCGGCTTGGTGGAGAAGTTAGAAGGCGTCCCGGCTAATCGGATTATGTCGGTCAAAGAAGGCATGGAAATCGTCAAGCCGTAACGCTTTGTCGAGATCGGATCCTCGTCCGTCGTTACAGGGCGCGGGAGCTGCGTGAGTTGTGGCAATTCTTAAGAGGCCGTATTAGAGGCTCGTGTCGGCCAGCCACAACAGTGCCAGGCGAACTAGCTTGAATTCATATCTGGCCCGCCGTTAGATTCTTCGGTGAGCAGAGTTGGGCAGTGGAGATCCCTGGAGGAACCAATGAGAAGGGACGCCGTCATTCGACCAAGCGGGAGAAAGCTTCCCGTGGCCAATCGCATGGCGGTATGCAGCGTTCTGGTCGTCTTGGCGAACTGTGCATTTGTGACCAGCCAGAATGTGGTTTTGACGGGCGCTCTCAGCGGCCGGGTCACGGACCCGAGTGGCGCGGTGGTGCCAGGAGCATCGGTGGTAGTGCAGAACCTCGGGACCAACGTAAAACAATCTGCCGAGACAACCCATACGGGACTTTACCGGTTTCCAGTGCTCACGCCGGGATCGTATTCCATCACGGCAAGTCTCAAAGGTTTTCGCAATATCCAGGCCGGCCCGGTGCGCGTGCTGGTAGGAAACACCGCGCAGCTGGACATCAAGCTGCAGGTGGGAGCCAGTGGAGATACAGTGAAGGTAAGCGGGACAGCACCGCTGCTGCGGCCCGCAGAATCCTCCGCCAGCACGGTAATCGAGCGGGCCTTTATTGAGGAACTACCGCTCAACGGACGTCGTTACACTGACTTTACTCTGCTTACACCGAATACCAGCGCCGACGGCGATACCGGCCTGGTGAGCATTGCCGGGCAACAGGGCGGGGAGGACTCCGGATACGCGAACGGAAATGGCTCCAACTCCTTCACTGTGGACGGAACCAATGCGACCAGCAACTACTTCGCCGACATTCTGGGCCGCTACCGCATCCCGTATCTATATGGCGAGAACGCAATCCAAGAATTTCAAGTCGCGGTCAGCCCTTATTCGGCAGTCTATGGGGGCGGCGCGGGCTTTATTAATACGGTGACCAGATCGGGGAGCAACGCGTTCCGTGGAAATGCGTTCTATTACAACCGGAGCTCCGCGACTGGCGCGAATGACGCCCTCTCCAAAGCCAGTGGTTTCCCCAAACCGCAAGATGCTTTGCAGCAATTCGGCGCCGGGCTGGGCGGGCCGATCCTGCGGGACCGTCTATGGTTTTTCGCGGATTATGAGCAGCAACTGGAGAACGATCCGGTTTCCGTTATCAACCCGCCGCTGGCGCAGTTGGACGAAACTTCCTTTGGAATTCCGGCCGGAACGGCGCTGCCTGCGCCGAACGCGCCCTACCCGGTACCGGGCAGCGACAGTGTACCTGATCCGACCAATCCCCTGTACCTTCAGCAAGTTTCGAACACGCTGAACGCGCTGAAATCCAATCTTGGAATCAAAGCAAGAAAGCGCGACGATCTGGCGATTATGTCCCGGCTGGACTACCAGGCCAGTTCCCGCGACAGCATATTCCTCAGCTTCAACCTGAATCGGTTCAACTCACCCGGAGGGGTCATCACCGGCAGCCCGGTGGCGGTTTATGCGAAGGAAACGCTGGCCAACGACTATGTACATGACTTCCAAACCAGCCTGGGATGGACGCACTCGTTCTCTTCCAAACTGCTGAACGAATTCCATGCGGGTGGCTCGGACGACAACCAGATCGCGACACCGACCGGCTTGGTCGATCCAAATTTGCCCACGTTTCTGCTGGAAAGCCCGGCCTTTTTCACTCTTGGGAACGCCCCTTTTTCTGTGGGAAGGGTTTTTGAAAGGCAGTGGTCGGTGGCCGATCGAGTCGACTACGTCATTGGCAAGCACACGTTGCAGTTCGGTTTTGATATGAACCGCGCCTGGGATGCAGACACCAATTTTGGCGGCGCGGACCCGAATGCCGATGTTCAATTCGGGTCGTTGCTCGGTAGCTATGTTTTTACGAATCTGCAGAATTTTGCCCTGGGTGAATACACCACCTTCACCCAGGCTGCGGGAAACCCCACTTATTCTTTTACTGTGCCCTACTACGGATTCTACGTGCAGGACTCGTACCGGGTTTTGCCGCAGCTGACGCTGGAAATGGGCTTGCGGGAGGATTTCCAGGTTTACCCGCAACCGGCGATGAATCCGGCGTTCCCGCTCACCGGACAGTATCCGAAACAGTTTCTACGCTTGGCACCACGCTTCGGATTTGCCTGGCAGCCCGTCTCAAAGACTGTAGTGCGCGGGGGGTTCGGGCAGTTCTATACCAACATGAACGGCCTGAACTATCGAAATGCAGTGGTCTCAAACGGGCTGCCGTCCCAGCAGTCTGGGGTAAGTGCCAGTTACAACCCTGCTCTGCCGCCAAACCAACAGGTGGCCTCGCTCGTGTCCGGAAATATCTTTGGGCCAACGTTTCCCAGCGGCATCGCCAATTCCTTTTTGTTCCAGGCTTCTCCGGACATCTCCCTGGTTGCTCCGCAGCTCAGGGTGCCCTATGTGTTACAGGCGAGCTTGCAGATTGAGCGAGAGATTTTCCGGAACACAACTTTGAGCATCGGCACCATGTGGAATCACGGAGTGCATCTGCTTTCCGGCAGCGCCTATGACTTAAACCTGAACCCGCTGCAAGGCACGACGACTTATGTGGTGTGTCCTCCCGGCACAACCACGGCGCCCTGCAGTGGACAGAAAATCACCCTGCCGAACATGGACAGTGGTCTGCTGACGGAAGGCCGCATCAACCCCAACCTGGGCCAGATCAACGAACTGATCAGCCCCGGGCAAAACCGTTACACCTCCATGTTCGTGCAGTTGCAGCGCCGCATGTCACAAGGCCTTTCTTTGCAGGTTTCTTACACTTTAGCCAGGAGCGTCCAGCGGGATGGGATGGATTTCAACAATCAGTTCGACTTCAACAATACCGTTGCTCCGTCACTGCTCGACCAGCGACATCAAATTAACTTTGCGGCCATCTACCGGCCCGGGCTGGAAAAACTGACCAGTTCGGGCACAGGTCGCGCGCTGCTCTCGGGCTGGAGGTTGAGCGGTGTCATGCAATTCTTCTCCGGCCGTCCGTATGCGGCATTACTGAGTCCCGCGTGCGCCAGTTCGACTCTGTCATTCAGCAATTGTAACGGCGCCAATGGAAACCTGAACGACACTGCCTTTAACGAAGACACCGCAAACACTGCGGCGGGCATCAATGGCGGTGGCCCCACCCCGGGGATCGGCCTGAATTCCTTCAACGGCCCGTGGATTGAGAAGATCGACGCTGCTCTTGCCCGCAGTTTTTCGATCAGGGAAGGTCAGCAACTGCAATTTGAAGTGCAAGCGTTCAATTTGTTCAACCACGCGAACTACTACATCCAGAACGGCGACGGGGTCAACCCGTTGCAATACAACCCAATCGGGACCAACTGCGGTGATGGCTCAACGCTGAAGCAGACCTGCTATCTGGTGCCCAACTCGGGCCCGGGCAATTTCGGGGCCCTGCAGGAAATTAGCCCGCTCAGCCCTCCACGCGTGTTGCAGTTTTCAGCCCGATTCACGTTCTAGGTTCCGGAGCAGAGGGGTTGCCGCACAACGCAGTCCCCCCTGATACAACATCCCGAGGATAGTGGTGGATATCGTGACGTCAAGGCACAGTGCCTCAAAGAAGCAACAAATCACAACAGCACCGGGGTCGCAAATTCACGAATTTCTGCTCGGATATGGAAATCAACATCAAGGAGCGAGGACAATGACGATGCGGAGAGCAGTTCTCGCAAGTCTTCTCTCGGGAGCGGCGCTACTTTGCGGAAGTGTTTCTAAGCGGTACGCAGCAGGCACCACTACCGCGTTATCACCCGTTCCCGGCACACGATGTACCGTTTTTCCGGCTGATAACGTTTGGAATGCGCCTATTGATGACCTGCCGGTTAATCGGAAGTCTGCTGCATGGGCGGCGAGTATTCCAGGAAAAACTCTTACTCTTGGCTTTGGTCCGGCGGGCGGAAAAAACTATGGTTTTCCTTTCGCAATTGTTGACAACAGTACCCCTATGGTATCCGTTGCCATTAGTGATCTTGCTGAATCTGATCCTGGCCCTTACCCGTTTAGTTCAGAAACACCTATTGAACCCTATGACGGTGGCGATGCTCATGCGCTTATGATCAACAAAGATACCTGCATCCTTTATGAGCTGTATGACGCTCACTGGAACGACGGTCACACGAAAGCCGCCAATGCAGTGATCTTCGACTTAAAGTCCAACGCCTTAATTTCTAATCCATCATTTCCGACCGCTTCCGACGATGATGCCGGATTGCCGCTCTTTCCTGGCTTGGTTCGTTATGACGAAGTACAAGCTGGGGCCATTGATCATGCGTTGCGCTTTGAGTCCTCTCGGGCATACTCGGGCGGCGTCTTGTGGCCTGGCACCTACACTCCTACGTATCTGAATACTCTTGATTCGGATGTTATCTGGATGGGATCACGCTGGCGGCTGAAAAAGAGCTTTGATATCTCCCATTACTCTGCCCAAGCACAAGTGATCTTAGCCGCACTTAAGAAGTACGGGATGTTTATGTCAGACATTGGGGACGACTGGCAACTCGACGGAACGCTTGATACTGAGTGGCCGCAAGCTCTGGTGAAAGAGTTAGCAACTGTCCCCTCGTCTGAATTTGAAGCAGTCGATGAATCAAGTCTTATGGTTAACCCTGATGGGCGCGGCTGCACGTGCTACTGCGGCACCGCGAAGAAGCGGTGAACCACAAGCGTATAGATCGGGTGTATCGAGATAGCGATGGCCACATTTAAGATTGATGGCGTTCTTCCTGTCATTCCAACTCCATTTACTCGCGATGGGGGCCTGGACTGGGCGGCCCTTGAGGGTTTGCTGGAGTTTGCAATCAACGCTGGTGTCTGTGGAGTCTGTCTTCCTGCATACGCCAGTGAATTCTACAAACTTCGAGATGTTGAACGCCGCGAACTCGTATCTCGGGCGATTAGCATTCTACACGGTCGCCTTCCCATCGTGGCGCAGGTAAATCATGTTTCCACCGCTTATGTGGCGGAAACCGCGCGTGATCTCGAACATGCCGGAGCCGCCGCAATTTCTGTCGCCGTTCCGCGTGTGTTCGGTTTGCCGGAACGTGATCTGCTCCGTTATTTTGATCGAATTCTAGAGGCGATCACAGTTCCGTTGATCATCCAGGACTTCAACCCGGGGGGTTCAACCGTGAGCCTGGAGTTCGTGAAATCTCTCTCCGGTCAACATGAACACTTTCGATATTTGAAGCTCGAAGAACCTATGATGTCCGGGCGGGTTAAGTCAATCATCGAAGAGACAAACGGTGCTGTCGACGTGATCGACGGATGGGGTGGCACCTACATGCTGGAACTCGTTGACGCCGGCATTTGCGGAGTGATGCCGGGACTGGCGGTATCGGACTTACTTCAGATCGTCTGGTCCCGCGCACGCTCCGGGAATAAAGATGCAGCCTATGAATTGTTCCAAGGCATCCTGCCGCAGATTACCTACAGTTTGCAGAACCTTGAGTTCTTCCATCACGCGGAAAAAGCACTACTCGTTGCACGCGGCGTTCTCTGTGAGCCCGAGGTTCGGGATGCAACACTCACCGTCCATGAGATAGATCGAGCGCACATTAACTTTCTCAATCAGAAGATCCTGGATCTGGCGCGCAGAATCCATTCATCCGCAAGCATCATCCAGTGACGGCGGTGGGCTGCACGTCCACATGAGCGTGTGGGTATTCAGCATTAAGTTCTTTGTTAATCCGCTATTGTTTTCGTTCATGAAGAGGGCAACTTATATGCGTTTCCATCGGCTGTTTGTTCTGGCAGCATACGGGTCACTCGCAATTGTTCCGATGGCTGTGCTTTGTCCAACAGCGAAGTGCCAATCCCAGCACTTAGCCTCCACCCTGCCCATGGGTTGGAATAGCTGGAACCACTTTTCTGACAAGGTCACTGATTCAGACCTCCGAGCGGCAGCCGACGCTATCGTCGCCAGTGGAATGCGCGATGCCGGGTACATCTACGTTATTGCGCAAAATGGTTCGCTAGGTTGATGACGGTCAATCGCGCGCTCACTTTGTACTTGTCGCCACGGAACAGGTTGTCATGGCCTACGGATATGTCGAAAAGGTTCCGCGAGGCGATGCGGGGCGGATTATGGTCGTCGTTCTCGGTGTTCTGCGTGGGCACCTTTATTAGGGCCGAGCCAAAGGCCGATGCGGGGCAATTGAAAGGCAGAGGCGCCGTCGGGGTTGCGCGGACGCCGTTGTAAGTGACCCGGCCTCGGACTCCTGGTCGGCAGAAAGCGGAATCTCGCCCACGTTAGCAGCGCCCATGCTGATGTTATTCACACCACCGAGGACGAGCGATCCCGGGCAATCGTTCGACGCGAGCTGCCCGAAGCAGGGTGGCCCCTGCGACCAGTCCGCTGTCATACCGCCAGTTGAAGCCGACCCAAGGGCCGCGCTTCCACGGCTGATATTGCAAGTGGGTTGTCTGGTTGAACGTCTCGTCGTGGTCAATACGGAAAGGAAGCCCGGCAGCGGTCGCGACTGTCGCACCTGCTCCACCGATCTGGGGCTGGAAAAACCGCGCCGCCACGCTGGAGAAGACGACGAGCGCTGAGAATCCATGGATGTCCGGCACGCTCACACGGCCCGCATATCCGGGAATCTTCGAGTTGTGCCACTCGATTGGGAAAGTGATCGGAGTATTGCCGAGCACGCTAAAGTCGTAGCCATTGTGCGTGTACTTAGAAATCCATTCACCGGAAAAGACGAGGTATTTCCCGAATGCCTGCTCGATCCCTGCATGGAATTCATTGCGAAAGCCAGGGCTCAACGCCCCGCTTGCCGAGCCGCACAGAAGAAGCGGGTTTAAGACGGGATTCAAGCATCCTCGGCTGGAAAGGATCAGATTTTCATTGAAGGGAGATTCCAAGGTGCGGGCATACGAAACTCGAAGAATCGTGTTGGTCTGCTTGATATTGTAAGCAACCCCAAGGCGAGGCTCAGCTTGGCTCGCTGTGGAGAGACCGTTGTACAAGTCGCCGCGCAAACCGAGGTTCAAAGACCAGTTTCCTTTGGTGATGTTGTCTCGCACGTACAGGAAGAGTTCCTTCACGTCGGTGTGGCCATTGAAGTCGTACTGTGTTCCGCCGCGGGTCAAGTCATAAGGAGCCAGGATCGGATCGTAGTAGGGGTAAAAAGGAATATTCGGCGCGTTGGGGTTGGAAGCGCTATTTTGCTGGTAGATGCCAGTGTTGCCGGGGCAGTCCGCGACCGTGAGTCCGGGCGCCGCGACAAATGGGAAGGGGTTGACAGAAGTCACGGTTGCGGCAGTGATGCAGGGTGCGTTGTAGGTTGGATCGACGATCCCAACGGTGTCGTTTTCATTGAGGAATGTTTGTTGGTAGACGACTCCTGCCTTGATTTGGTTGATCCCCTTGACGTAAGAAAGGTCGGATCGAAGCCCTGCGTTCGTGAGCGTCCGGTTCTGGCCCACGGACTGTCTCTGGAGACTCGGCGGCCCGAGGTCCGCGAACGCGTCGCCGCTGGGGTAATAGTTATAGTCGTCGCGGCGCACAAACGCGCCCAAAGTAAATACCGCATTCGTATTCAGCACATGCGTCCAGGAGGGAGCAATGTTGAACGTTCCAATTTTGGAGCGCTGGTCTGTCGGTCCGACGATGTTTCCGTTCGGGTCTCTGCCGGCAAAGGCCGCCATTTGCGGTTCAATCCCATACAGCCCACTCCAGGGGGTCGCGTTTTCGGCATCTAGGTTATTCGGCGTTTGGAACCAGCTCCGGCTGTAGCCGAAGTTAAGGTGAATCGAGTCGGCGGTAGAGAACTGATAATCCACGCGGTCGAACAAGTTTTCTTCATTTCCCTTGTCATGCAGCACTGTGAACTCGGGCGGATCGAGGAACCGGCCAGTGTTCATACCGTTTGCGGAGATAAAATTTCCCCAGTTCTTCCCCCCGTAAGCGAGATCGGCTGTCACGTTGGAAGTTCCAAAGGTCCCATAGGAACTGGTAACGCTGCCATGAGGCGTCGTCAAACCTTGGCCTGAGCGTGTGGTCGCTACAATCACAACGCTGGTCTTGCCCCCGTATTCTGCCGGTGGCGCACCCGAGATTACCTCCATGGATTCGATCGAATCGACCGGAAGCTGGTTGGAGAAGACTTTGCTTTGCTGGTCAGTAATCGGCTGGCCGTCGATGCTGAACGAATTCTCCGCGTGGTCGCCCAGTCCGTGGAAGAGGCCATTGGAATCGGCAGCGATTCCCGGCGTGGACAGCGTAACCAGTGAACTCAGTCCTGATGTCGTGCTCTCCAAGGGGAGCTTGTCGAAATAGCTCTTGTCGATGTCGGAGTGGAAGGTCGGATCGTTCTCCAGCAAGTCGGCCGCCCCAGCCTCAACCGTCACGCTCTCGGACGCACCTCCCACCTTGAGGGT
>Ga0208820_1000200_pt1 | contig 57612 bp, 48 predicted proteins | sample June2015DPH_16_5_FD_184713 | JGI IMG/M metagenome (GOLD analysis project Ga0208820, IMG submission 184713) | Peatland microbial communities from SPRUCE experiment site at the Marcell Experimental Forest, Minnesota, USA - June2015DPH_16_40... | ecosystem: Environmental > Terrestrial > Soil >...
TGCGACGACTGCTGGGCCTCAGCCGAGCCCGCAAGGATCCATACCACCACCAGCACCCACCACAACTGCCGTCCTCTGTTGTGCATAGTTACTCCCCCATTTATTCCACTGGCGCGCTCGGAAACAAGGTCACCCAACCCATCTCTTTTTTCCTCGGCTGACATCGTTCACCCTCCGTGATTTCGTCGGCTTCGATTCTGTTTGCCCGTCGCGTCCGGCTACCTGGCCGCCCCCAGTTGCTTCATCAACCCGGCCTCGTCCCAGACGTCCCAGAGTTCGGCTACTTGTCCGTTCTGGACGCGGAAGATCGTCATGCCGATCAGGCTGACCTTCTTCTGCGTGGGCGCCAACCCGAAGAGGTTTCCGGTGTGGGTCGCGGTGGCCGACCAACGCACAGCGGCGCGATCGCCCACCTGCAGCGCGTCCTCGATCGAGTAGTGGATGTCCGGAAACGCGCTCAGCAGCGCCGCGACGAATCCCTTGCCGACCTCGCGGCTCGGGATCGTCTGACCGTTGACGTGCCCAACGTAGGAGGGCGCCAGCGCCTGCTCCCACAAGCTGGCGTTGTGATCGTTGTAGACCTGGTAGAACCTGTGCACCGCATCCATTACTGACATCTCTGTTCCTTTAACGAGTAACTATGCTACACCAGGCCAGTTCCCCGCTGGCGCCGTGATCTTATGAAAATACAAAAGTTTGAGCCTCAGTTGAGAATGGAAGAAGTGGCTCTGCTCTCACGTGCGACTCGGTCCTGCATGGGCTACCGGCCCATGGTGTCCAGAAGCAGACGGGCAGTCTCCTCGCCGGAGAAGTTCTGCTGGCCCGTGATGAGATTGCCGTCGCGAATCGCAAAGCCACGCCACAGTCCAGCCTGCACGTAGTTGGCACCGATTTTCTTCATCTCGTCTTCGATCCGCCAGGGCATCACATGCTTGTCGCGCGACAGCAGGTTCATCGACCAGACGGCATTGTCCGCAAAGTCCTCCTCGACGTTGGCAAATCCTGTTACCGTCTTGCCCTTGGCGAGATATTCGCCGTTCGACAGCTTGGCGTATCTCAGGACAGCCACACCGTGGCAGAGGGCACAGGCGATCTTGCCCTTTTCGTAAAACTCGACGAACTTCTTGTGCAGGCCCGTCGCCTTGTCGAAGGTGAACATGGGGGCCTGACCGCCGGCGACGACGATGGCGTCGAATTTCGCGACGTCCATGTCAGTGGCCTTCTTCGTATTGGCCACGAGTTCAGCGAGTTTCGGGGTCGAGATGAAACCCATGCTGATCAGGTCGGACGCGGAGTAGCCGGAGGCGTCGCGCGGATCGGACATACCATCGGCTTCGCACTTGCCGCCGTTGGGGCTGAAGACCTCGATCTCGTATCCAGCCTCGGTTAGCACGTAATACGGGTGCGACAGTTCGCTCCACCAGAAGCCGACGGGCCACTGGGTTGTCGTAGATATGGCGGGATTGGCGATCACGATTGCAACCCGCTTGGGGTGGGACTTGCTGACAACGTTCGGATCTTTCAGACTCATCGTTTTTCTCCTTTCGGGTTATAAGATTTTGCGATGCAGTGTAACAACAGAGTCCCCATTGGCGCTACGCACTTCTAGGGTCAGTACTTACTTTGAGGCAACTAAACCCCCATCAGAATCAGGGCCTGCCGCAGGTTCTGCTTCGGCTTGTTGTGCGACACGGTGAGTCATCAGCGGGAGATGATTGCTCAGGGGCTAACCCGTATTTCACATGGACAAAAGCCTGAGAAAAGATTAGTGTTCCTTGGGCTCTTTGGGCACCCAGCCCAAGGTGCAACAATCAACACGGGAGGATTCCAAGAAATGAAAGCGCTCGGATTTGTGTTGCTGATGGTGGCCATTGCCCTGACGCTCGGGGGAAATGCTCTGGCTCAAGGTTGCTCAAACGCGACGTTTCACGGTAATTACGGATTCACCGTCAACGGCACGATTAACCCACCAGGTATCACGATATATATCTCGGGGGTACAAATGATTCACGCTGACGGTAAAGGCAATCTGAAAGATACTGAGGCGATTGTTATCGACGGCGTGCCCCTAGTAGACGCCCCGCCAAGTTATTTTTCCGAGCACATTGGAACTTATACGGTCAATTCCAATTGCACCGGATTAGCGTTCCTTACCAATGTCCCTTTTGGCGGCGTTAACTTTATAACCCTGTCCTTCGTGATGGACAGCGGGGGCAAGCAAGTCCGCATGCTGGGTGTTCCTCCGTTTGATAGTGGTGGGACCCCCCGCACTGTCACCAGTGTAGGCGAAAAAGTCGGGCAGTAGCTGCGGTGTAGCTTCGGCCAGCGATTTCACGAAAAGCCCGGGCGAGTCCACACTTGGACTCGCCCGGGCTCCGGTTTCATCACCGGTTTCATCACCATTGATGAACGCTGCCAATAGCGGCTCCCGGTGAGCCTGGTCGGACAGGGTCTTGGCCCTCATGCAATTGAAAGCCTTGACAATCCGTGCCGATCGAAATCACACACGCGCGGGCGCTCAACCGATCTTCTGGGCGAAACTGTAGTGAACTTCAATCTTTCCGTCGTGCATGTGCCACGCATCACCAACCGCCCATCGCCCGGTCTTGGAGGTGAACACCGCCTGGAAGAATATGGATTTCTCCGTCTCGGCGAAGTTAGTAACTTCCTCCACGTTGATGGACCCTTGCCAGTCAATGTAGGTCCGGAAAAACTTCTTCAACGCCTGGTTCCCGCGAATCACGTGCGGAGGAGGCGTAGGAAGCACATTGAAGGGCGAGATCAGTATCCCGTCTTGTGCGTACTGGTCGTCAATCATCTCGTCAATCTTGTTGGCATAGATGTACGCCATGTGATCATTGAAAAACTTGTGTCCCCACGTTGTTTGCGATAGCATCGCTGGACTCCTTTGGGTTTGGACAACCATTAAGCTACGTGGCCGTTCGCGCCAAGGCGCGCTTGAGCACACGCTCCGTCAAAACTTGCGTTAGATGTGCGCGATACTCGCTGGAAGCGTAAAACGTACCGCGAAAGACGCCGTGTTCGGTGGCCCGACTTGCCGCCGCGCTGAGCGCGCCCGGATCGGGCCGGGCGCCAGTGAGCGCCTTCTCGACGGCTTGCAGCCGGACTGGATACTCGGTGGAACCGGTCGCGGCGACACGACATTGCGCGACCAGGCCTTGCGCCGAAAGCGTCGCGCTGGCGGCGACTCCACATAACGCGTAGAGCGTGGCCGGATCCTTCATTTTCTCGTAGGCTGCGCCGGTTGAAGGCACGGCGGAAGGGATGGTTATCCCGGTAATTACTTCGGCGGCGGACAGCGCAGTCCGGCCTGGTCCGGTGAAGAACTCCGCGGCTTCGACCGAGCGTGATCCTCCAGGGCCGGTGATATCGAAGACCGATCCAAGAACCAGCAGCACCGGCGCGAGGTCGCTGCCCGGATCGGCCTCGGCGAGTGCGCCGCCGATGGTTGCCCGGTTACGTACTTGCGCATCCCCGACGAGGGCGGCGGCATCGGCTAGCACAGGACATGCTTTGCGGACCAGGTCGCTGTCGGCAATCGCCCCGAGCGTCATCATGGCGCCGATGCGCAGTCCGCCGCCAGCGCGCGATTGGATGCCCGACAAGCCGGACACTTTGCGAAGGTCCACAAGCAGCGAGCCGGCGATCTGACTCCGGCGGGGTTCGACCAGCAGACTCTGGCCGCCGGCGAGCAGATGCGATCCCGGATTGCTTGCCAGCAGTCCAACAATCTCTTCCAGTTTCCCAGGTGCGGCGTATGCGCTCTGACTCATCTTGGTTGCCCCTGCATTACCCGCCAGATCTTCTCCGGTGTCGCCGGAATATCCATGTGGCGCATTCCCAGATCTGAGAGCGCGTCACAAAGTGCATTGACGATAGCGGGAGCCACGGCCGGCTCGCTGACGTCGCCGGCGCCCTTGGCGCCCATCGGATTTATCGGAGTCGGTGTGACTGTGCGGCTCAACTCGAACTCGGGCATTTCGCTCGGCCGAGGGATGGGGTAAGTCCTGAGATCCCCGGTCAGCAGATTCCCCTGATCGTCGTACACGACTTGCTCGCACAGCGCAGGACCGATGCCAAATGCCACGTTCCCTTGCAGCTGGCCCTCCACGATCTGCGGGTTGCCAACAACCCCAACATCATCCACGCCCACGTAGCGGACAATATCCACGGCGCCCGTTTGCTCATCAACCTCGACGAGTGCCGCGTGAGTGCCAAACGGGAAATTGAAATCCTCGGGATTGAAGTAAGACGTAATTTCCAGGCCAGGTTCCACCCCGCGAGGCAAGTCCCAGGCGAACCATAGCGCCGAGGCGATATCCTGCAGCGTCTTGGCCTGCTGCGGATCCTTCTTTAGCCGCACGTTGCCGCCGGAGTATGTTACCTGGTCTTCGCCGACGCCAAGCATGTGGGCGCCGACCTTAATCGCCTTCTCTTTGACCTTGCCCGCCGCAATGTAAATGGCGGCGCCCTCGACGCTGAATGTCCGGCTGCCGTAGCTGCCCTGCCCGTACGGGACGCCGTGACTGTCAGAGTGCAGCACCTCAATCCGGTCGATATCGATCCCGAGTTGTTCCGCAACGATTTGAGAAAAGGTGGTGACATGGCCCTGGCCATGCGGCTGGCTGCCGGTGATCACCGTCACGTCTCCCGTCTGGTGGAGACGAATGATTGCGCTACCCCATGTACTCCCGATCAACCCTTCCCGCCCCATGCGCGGCGAAGGGCCAACGCCGCCGATGGTGACGTAGGATCCGATACCGACACCGAGCCGTTTCCCGCGCCGACGCGCTTCCGCCTTGCGGGCTGGGATGTCGCTGTACCCGATTTTTTCCAGCGCCAGGTCCAGAGCCGCGACATAGTTGCCAGAATCGTAGGTCCACCCGAGCCCGTTTTCAAAGGGGAACTTGTCCGAAGGAACCATGTTCTTGCGGCGCACCTCTGCCGGATCCATGCCGATCTCGCGCGCGAACATTTCCACCATTCGCTCTATCATTAGCATCGCTTCCATCCGGCCAGCCCCGCGCGCAGGACCCAGCGACACCGTGTTCGAGAACGCAAGGTAAGCTTCGTAGAAAGGATGGGGGATGACGTACGCGCCGGTAACACTGCGGCCGGTTAGCACTAATGGCGCTCCCGGCCCGTTGCTGGCCGGGTACGCGCCCAGACTCACATAGTTCGTAACTGAAAGAGCGCTGATCTTGCCATCGCGATTGCCTGCGAGCGTGGCATACTGCTCCTGTCCTCGAGCATGCACGTTTGTGCGAGCGACTCCTTCACGAGTGTCCACCCACTTCACTGGCCGGCCTACTTCCTTGGCCAGCACCAGCATGAGCGGCGCATCCTGGTACAAGTAGCCCTTCGAACCGAACCCTCCTCCGATGTGCGGCACAATCACCCGCAGCTTATTGTAAGGAATCCCCAGCACCAGGCCACAGATCATGAACCGGTTGCCGTGCGGGATCTGGGTGTTCGTCCAGAGGGTGTAATCTTCGGTCCCGGGGTCGTATTGAGCCAGGGTGGCCCGGGTCTCGATAGGGTGGTGAATCTGGCGGGGAATGGAAAGCTTCTGCCGGATCACAACTTCCGCGCTCTTAATCGCCGCGTCGGTAGCTACCTTGTCACCATACGTCACGTGAGTGCATAAATTACCGGGGACTGTGTCGTGTAACTGGGGTGCGCCCTCTTTGAGCGCAGCCTCGGCGGTCGTGACCGCAGGCAGCGGTTCGTAATCGACTTTGATCGCCGGCAGCGCATCGTAAGCCTGCTGGCGAGTCTCCGCCACCACCGCGGCCACCCACTCGCCGACGTACCGGACCCGATCGGTGGCGAGCGCGGTTTGAGCGCCAGGAACCCCGTACGGATGCGGCGGAAAGTGGCTCTCCACCCCTGCCGGCTTCCAGATGCAGACCATCGGCATCAGTTTTCCGGCCAGATCCGCGCCCGTGAAGATCCTGACCACCCCGGGCATCTTTGCCGCGGCGCTCGTGTCGATACTCTTGATCTTCGCGTGAGCGTGGTCGCTGTGCAGGATGGCGACGTGGGTCATGTCTGGAAGCACAACGTCCGCGGTGAACTTCGCGTCCCCGTTCAGGAATTCCGGATCTTCACGGCGCTTGATCGAAGCGCCTAGACCCTGAACTGCCGCCGTCTCCTTCGTCTTCTGCTCCGGCGGGACACTCACTCCCGCGGACTTCGCCAAACTCTGTACCGCGGTTACCGCGTGCTGATACACGCCGCAGCGGCACAAGTTCCCGTCGATCTGCCGCCGGATCTCCGCTTCGGACGGAGCCGCGTTGCGCTTCAGCAGATCCGTCAACGAGAGAATCATGCCGGGCGTGCAGAATCCGCACTGCACGCCATGGTGCTCCCAGAATGCGGTCTGCAATTCGGTCATCGAACCCATAGGGGAGAGTCCCTCGATGGTTACGACATCCGATCCGTCCGCCTGCGCCGCCAGCATCGTGCAACTCTTCACCGACACGCCGTCGACCAGAAGGGTGCACGCCCCGCACTGGCCGGTCTCGCAGCCCACCTTGGTACCCGTTAACCCGAGGCGCTCGCGCACCAGGTCCGAGAGCAGAAGATGCGGGGGAACTGAGACGTTGTGTACCTGTCCGTTCACTTTCACCGAAATTGGAATCTCTGGTGTGGCCATTTCCCCAGCTCCTCAGCAGCCGTGCACTTTCATCCTGATTCCTTAGACCGCGACGAGGCTGCCCTCGGTCGTGATTTCCCCGAAGTACAGCAGCGCGATGTACGTTTTCGAGTTGATCGGCATGACAGTCCGCGAAATGTTCCGGAAACGATATGGCACCAGCCGAAGAATTGTCAAGAACTCTGTATTCGTCCAGTGGATGAGCGACGTTCTTCAATTCCGTTGGGGATGAGATTTGCGGCAGGAACTGCTGCGAGGTTAAGTAGCCGAGCGTGTGATGCGGGCGGACGGTGTTGTGGAGTTTGCCCAATGCCAGAGTTCGAGATTGAGTTTTTCATGAACCAGAACCTAGCATGAGGGCCGTTACCGGCCATTTCGAAGTCGGATCTCTCGAAGAACCGGCACCTCCTTGCGGCCATGACTTGGCGCGGAAGATAGCCGGTTCACATCCGCATCGGGATCTGCGAATTATTAGCGCACGCTACAATTAGCTGAGTTACACTGTGCTGCGATTGCGCCGGAGGCTGAGCTCATGGGAGCGGATAGGAACAGCGCACGCCAGGTGTTGAAAGTCAAATTCTGGGGCAGCAGAGGTTCCATTGCGACCCCGGGCCCCAAGACGCTGCGCTACGGCGGCAACACCGCTTGTGTCGAAGTCCGTTATCGCAATTCTGTCGTGGTCTTCGATTGTGGCACGGGTATTCGTGAGCTCGGAAATTCCTTACAGCGCGAATTCAACGGCACTCCCATCCACGTTCATTTGTTCGTGAGCCACACGCATTGGGACCACATCCAGGGCTTCCCGTTCTTTACGCCTGCCTACGCCTCCACCAACGCCATTACCATTTACGGTCTGTGCAGCCCGGATCGCACGTTAGAAAAAGCCTTTCGCGAACAAATGGACGCGACCTTTTTCCCGCTGCCCATGGACCATTTGAAATCGCGCATCGAGTTCGTCGAGTTCACGCATGCGGTGGAGATCGACGGGGCCACCGTCACCACCAAGCGGGTGAATCACCCCGGACTTGCCTCAGCCTTTCGCATTGATGTCGACGGCAAGTCGGTGGTCTATATGACCGACCACGAACCGTACTGCAGTCTGTTTGGGGACAACGCCGAGAACCTCGAGCGGGAGCGGGAATTGACCGACTTCGCGCGGGGAGCCGACATCTACATTCGCGAGGCGCAATACAACAGCGAAGAATACAAAGCGCACCGCGGTTGGGGACACGGCACCTTCGAGCATGCGCTGGTAGCGGCACGCGACGCCGGCGTCGCCAATCTAGTCATCTATCATCACGATCCCATGCATGACGACAATTGCCTGGACCGGCTCTACGCCGAATGCCGGGCAAAGGCGGCAGCCATGAAACTGAGCTCACGCATCTTGTTCGCGGCCGAGAATATGGAACTGAGCGTTTAGCCGCTCGGCACGCCACGCCGCCCTCCGGTTCCATCCGCCCCACCACAGGAAGAGTTATTTTCTGCCGTTATTTTCTGACGATTCCATCGGTGCTTGACAATCCTTCGGTCGGAGCTATAATCGGGCGCTACAAAGGCGAGTTGACCCGCGCTGGGGGAGTGGGTCTGAGAACGGGGCTTTCGTTAATAGGTGACCCGTGCTGCTGTTGCTCGCAGCCCGTTTATCGTGTACATTACCCTGCTGTGAAAAGCTGTGAAAAACTAATAAATGCGAGATCAGACTTTCTCCGGGTTTGAATTTCGTCAGTGCGCTTCAAAAATATTCCGTCAACGTGAGCAATTTTGAACGGCGCCGTCGAAACTGATTTTAGCGTTGCGTGGGGACTGCTAATTCTCTAAGGAGGGTTCAGTGAGCAAGAAAGTTCTTGTGGTCCTGTCGGGGTATGGATTCTGGGGAGAAGAGCTTATCGGTCCGCTGGAGGCGCTCGAGGCCGCTGGATACGAAGCGGTTTTCGTCACACCGCGTGGCCAGCGTCCGGTTGCTTTGCCGCCCAGCATGGATGAAAAGTTTGTCGATCCGCCATTGGGCCGGGGTGTCACCAGCGCGGAAATGGCGGCCAAAGTTCGTGCGATTAACAGTTCGCCGCGGCTGGACAAGACGCTTGACCTCAGCAAATGGTTTCCGGAGCGGCCGTACTACAGCGCTTCCTACCTGGTGCGTGAGCTCGAAAAGTACTACAACCAGCGCGATGCGGCGTGGAAACAACTGGAGCCGTATGCGGCGATACTCCTCGTCGGCGGCAGCGGTCCCATCGTGGACATGGTTAACAACCAGCGTGTCCATGACCTGATTCTTGGATTCTACAACGCGGGCAAGCCGGTCGCGGCGGAGTGCTACGGTGTGGCCTGCCTCGCCTTTGCTCGAAACCTCGAAGACAGAAAAAGTATCATCAAGAACAAACACGTCACCGGACATTGTCTGGAATATGACTACCACGACGGCACCGGCTTCATTGGCGTGGATTTCAACATGGGTCCGCCGCCCTATCCACTGGAGTACATTCTGCGTGACGCCACCGCGCCCGACGGAGCGTATATCGGCAATTTCGGTAAGGAAATCTCCGTGATCGTTGACTTCCCCTTCGTAACCGGGCGGTCCACGGCGGATTCCTACACCACGGGTAACAAGCTTGTGGAAGTGCTCGAAAAAGGCCTAAAGCGTTACGGTTGGTGAAAATGCATTCCATCGCACAACGCATCGCGCCCGGGCAGAAGACGTCGCGCCATTTCATCCTGGAGCAGTTCCTGGCCGATGGCATGCGCCATATGTTCGGCCAGCCTGGAACTGTCGAGCAAGGCTTTCTCGACGCCTTATGGGAGTATCCGGAACTGCAGTACATTCTCACGCTACAGGAGACCGTGGCCGTGCTGATGGCGGACGGGTATGCGCGTTGCACGCATAAACCAACCCTGGTGCAAATCCACAGCACGCCAGGGTTGGGAAACGCAATCGGCGCGTTATACCAGGCGATGCGGGGCCATTCTCCGCTGGTTGTGATCGGGGGAGACGCCGGCGTCAAGTACCAGGCAATGGATGCCCAGATGGCCGGGGACCTCGTAGCCATGGCCAAGCCCGTCACTAAGTGGTCGACCATGGTGATGGATAGCTCTTCCGTGTTGCGGGTTCTGCGGCGCGCCGCGAAGATTGCCGGAACTCCCCCGATGGGTCCGGTCTACGTTTGTCTGCCGATGGACATCCTTGACGAGCCAGGAGTTGAGAATGTCTATCCCACTACGCTTCCCTCAACTCGTGTAGTTCCGGAGCGAAGCCAGGTCCGCGAAGCAGCCAAGATGCTCGCGGGCGCTTCCCGCCCCATGATTTTTGTTGGCGACGGCATCGCGTTTTCCAACGCTCAGGAAGAACTTGCCCGGGTCGCCGAAATGCTGGGCGCGGAAGTGTGGGAGGCCGATGCTGGCGAAGTGAACATGTCCTACGGCCATCCGCTTTACCAGGGAAGCACCGGGCACATGTTCGGATATAGCAGCCTCCCGACGACCACCAAGGGCGACGTGAACCTGGTGTGCGGCACCTACATGTTGCCGGAAGTGTTCCCCGAATTGGGGAGTATTTTCGCCGAGGGTGCCAAGGTCATTCACATCGACCTGAACGTGTACGAGATCGGCAAGAACCATCGCGTCGATCTGGGGCTGCTCGGCGATCCGAAGCTGTCGCTGGCGGCGCTTGCCGAAGAACTGGAATCGTCGCAGTGGCCTGACCTGAAGCAATCGGCCAAGGCCCGCTCCGAGAAACTAGCGCGCCAAAAGGAAGCTAAGCGCAATTCTGAGTTCGAGAAAGACAAGCAGGTGCGCGGTGCCGTTCCCATGCACATGGCGCGTTTCATGGAAGAGCTCGCGCCCCAATTGCCGGACGACGCCATAATCTTCGACGAGGCACTGACGAACTCTCCCGCCGTGTCCCGATACTTTGTGCCCAAGAAAGGCGGGCAGTATTTTCTGACCCGCGGAGGCTCTCTCGGAGTGGGCATTCCCAGCGCTATCGGAGCCCAGCTGGCAAATCCCGGCAAAACGGTGTTCGGGTTCACCGGCGATGGCGGGTCGATGTACACGATCCAGGCGCTCTGGACCGCTGCCCGCCACAAGATTGGCGCCAAGTTCGTCGTTTGTAACAACCACTCTTATCGTCTGCTGCAGCTTAATGTTTCCGCTTACTGGAAGGAACGCGGCATTCCCCAACATCAGTTTCCGCTCAGCTTCGACCTTTCCAAACCGGAATTGCAGTTCGCCGGCATGGCGCAAGCCATGGGGGTGCCAGCGACGCGGGTCGAGAAACCGGAACAGATCAAACCTGCCATACGCGAGGCTCTCGCTACCGAGGGGCCTTATCTGATTGAACTTGTTCTTGAAGGAGAGACACGTCCGGATCTGATTGGCGTCAGATGTGGGCAATAGTGTCGGAAATCAAAAAGGGGGAGTTATGTCTACAGTTCGCCAGATGCAGCCTTCATTGACGCCGCGGGAAATCTCAGATTTCGCCGCCCAATGGTACCGTAAGCTCGATGTTCACGCGCCCATGGTCGAGGTCCTTCCGTTTCTAGCCGACGACGATTTGGTGATGAAATTTCCGGAAGCGACAGCCAAGGGTTGGGCTGGCTTCGAAAGCTGGTATCAACGCGTCATCCGTATCTTCTTTGACGAAGTTCACACCGTCAAAGAGTGCACGCCGAAAATCACTGGGAACGAGGCGGAAGTGCACGTCGTGGTGCAGTGGGAGGCCAGTGTATGGAATCCCCCAGCCGCCACTTCGGCGCGCATCAAACTGGACGCGGACCAGACATGGAAGGTTCGGCGTTCCGATCGCACTGGCGGCCTCGAAGTCACGTTGTATACCGTCAATGGTCTCAACTATCACCCTGGCTCGGCCAAACTGTAGTCGAGAGGAGAACCTAATGCCAGAAACACTCACGCAGCGTGTAGAAAAGGGCGTTCCCGATAGTCCGCTGGGGCGCTTTTACCGGGAGCACATAGACCTGATTCTCAAGAAAGATATCGAAGGGATACTCAACCAGTACACCCCCGACGCCCTGCTGATCAGCAGTTTTTCCGGCGATCGCAAGCCCCTGTACTTCAAGGGAAGAGAGCAGTTGCGCGAACATTTTAAGGGAATTCTCGGCCTGAAGGGCTTGCAAGTCGAGATTGCGTTCTGGGGCGAAACCCCCGACGCGCTGATGATCGTAGAAGCCATCGAGATAACTACCGATCAAGGCACCGCCAAGATGCGCTTCGCCGACAGTTGGGTGCTGAAGGGCGGCAAGATCGCAATTCATTTCGCCGGAATGACGCAGTACCCGGATGGATCCGTCGCTTAGGAACGGGGGATATCAAGAATGGCGCAGCCTAAAAAGGTCGCTGTCCTCATCGAAAGCGACTTCTACGAAAAGGAAATTTTCTACTACGAGCACCGCTTCCCCGAGGAGGGCATGGAAGTTCACTTCCTGTCCCGCCTCTGGGGACAGCCGAGGATCACGTTTAAAGGCCACGAAGAACACTATCCATTCGAGTGCCATGAGAGTTTCGAGAACATGAGCGACGAGGAACTGCGAAGCTATTCCGCGGTGATTGTGCCCTCCGGGATCGTCTCCGACCGGCTGCGCTGGACGGAAGACATTCGCAAATTACCTCCCGCAGTCGAGTTCCTGAAGCGTGCTTTTGCCGAGAAGAACATGATCAAGGGCATTATCTGCCACGGGCTGTGGCTGGTCTCGCCCGTGCCGGAATTGGTCCGCGGGCGGCACATTGTGGCGCACAACAACCTGCTCGGCGACGTGAAGAACTATGGCGCCATTTACGAAGACAAAGACGTGGTGGTGGATGGCGATCTGGTGACCGGGCGAACCGGAGGACATTGCCATCTATTTGCCCGCAAGATCATCGACATGATCTCCTCGGGCCGTGCCGCTGGGAGTGCCGCTAATGACTAGTGTTGCCTTCAATCATATTGCACTTAACTGCAAGGATCCGATTCTGATTGAGCGCTTTTACACGAAGCACTTCGGCTTTCGTCGCAGTCGGGTGTATTTGCCCGGGCCTGGTCAGGTAGTTGTGATCAAGTCCGGGCCGCTCTCCCTCGAACTATTCCCTGCGAAGGGCGACCGCCCCTCCCCAGTTGAGCGGGACGGGACGGAATATCCCGGTATCCGGCACGTTGCCTTTCTCGTGGACGATCTCGACGCCAAGTTAGCCGCGATGGGAGCGGAAGCGAAGCTGTCGCTCGGACCGCTCGACATGGGCCAGTTCATACCGGGCATGCGAGTGGCATGGCTCGCCGATCCGGAAGGCAACATCGTGGAACTGAACCAGGGTTATGTCGACGAGCCCAATCCGCCCGCGCTCGCTTGAGCGCGCGACGGCACGCGGGCGGTCGTGACAGCAGGAGTAGCGCCTCAGCGAAATGCAATCCGGCCACGCAAGATTGCTGACTCTTCGCGAGCATTTTAGAGTTGTAGCCAGATGGCTTTCGAACCAGCCCCAAGCCGCCATTGCGGTGGTGGTGACGGCCATCGGTCTGGGGCTCTTCGCCTATTCCGGAATCGGCGGCAACCAGCGAGCCGGCTTTCTGTTTCTCCAGGACATCGAGCAGCGCACGCTCGACCTTCGCTTTGCCCTGCGCGGCAAGCGCGCTGCCGATCCTCGCATCGTCATCGTTGGCATTGACGACAAGACGCTGCAGACGATCGGTTCCTACCCCCTGCCGCGAAGTAACTACGCTCTTCTGGTGCGTCAGTTGAAACTGAGCGGAGCAAGCGTTGTTGGCTTCGACGTAACCTTCCCCACGGCAGCCAGCAGCGAAGCGCTTGACGTCCTCGCCCGCTTGCGCAGCGAAATCGGGCCCTCCGCGCCCGCGGAGCTGCAAAACAAACTTCTCCAGCTCGAGCAGCAATCCGATGTCGACGCCCAGTTTGCGGCCGCCCTCAAGGACGCGGGAAACGTGGTTCTCGGCCATCTTTTTCTGAGTGCCGAAGCTTCCAAGTTCTCCGACCCCAAGCAGGCCGAAGCCTATTTCAACATCGTATGGGCCAAGTCCTTCCCTCAGGTCCTGAAGGTCAAATCCGGCAATCGCGATTTCGATCTCAGCCAGGCATGGATTCAGGCGGGAGGGCCGGTGGCCGCTGGAGTAGAAGCCAACCTTCCAAAACTGGCCGAAGCCGCCGCATCTTATGGTTTCTTCAACATCACTCCCGATGCCGACGGCACGATTCGCCGGGCGCTGTTCGTGATTCGCTACCAGGACCAGGATTTCTTCCCGTCGCTGGACTTGCAAGTCCTGCGGCAATACGAAAGCATTCCCGACCAGCAAATCGCAGCGTACATCGGGGCGGATGGCATCGAGCGCATTCAGTTTGGCGATCACGACCTGCATCCCTGGCAAGATAGCAGTGCTCTGATCAACTACACTGGCCCCTATCACTCCTATCCGCACTACTCGATGGTGGACGTACTCCGCGGGACGCTGCCCGCGGATGCGTTTCGCGACAAAATTGTTTTGGTTGGCGGTACCGCGCTGGGCATCGGCGACCTGCGCAACACGCCGCTTGACAAGCAAGGCGCCGGTTACATGGGCGTAGAGATCCATGCCAACATCATCGACAATCTGCTGCACAGCGCCGAGCCGCATCGCACTTTTCTCATCCGCGGCTTCAACGAAGAGATGGTCGACATCGCTTTCATTCTCTTTTTCGGCATTGGGCTGGGACTCTGGTGCGGCCGCTCGCGTCCTCTGAAGTCAACGCTCACCGCCATGGCAGTGCTGGCCGCGTTCTCCGGGTTCGTCTACTACGGTTTTGTACACTGGGGGCGCTGGTACAGCTTCGTGGTACCGGCGGCGACGCTGCTGGCCTCGTATGCTTCCATCACCAGCTTTCGGGTGATTCATGAAGAACGCGAGAAGCGGAAAATCCGCAGGACATTTTCTCAATATATCTCACCCGGGGTCATCGAACTGATCGAGAAGGATCCGCATGAGTACATTCGTCCCGGAGGCGAAGTCAAGGACCTGACGGTGATGTTCAGCGACATTCGTGATTTCACCACGCTCTCCGAGGGCCTGACACCGGACGAATTGGTTAATCTGCTGAATCAATATCTGTCCGTGATGACCGACATTCTGTTTCGCCATCTGGGCACACTCGACAAATACATCGGCGATGCCATTATGGCGTTCTGGGGATCGCCTTATCCGCAGCCGGATCATGCCTTACGCGGTTGTCGTTGCGCCGTGGAGATGATCGCCGGTCTGGAAGAACTGAACCGCAAGTGGGCGGAGCAGGGGCGGCGCCAGATCGCAATCGGCATCGGACTGAACACCGGCCCGGTGAACGTCGGCAACATGGGGTCGGACAAGCGCCTGGCATGGACCTGCATGGGAGACAACGTCAATCTGGCTTCTCGTCTGGAGGGCATGACGAAGGAATATCGCAACCGCGTGATCATCAGCGAATTCACTCATGCCCAGGTGTCGGATCAGTTTGTCACGCGCGAAGTCGACCGCATCCGGGTGAAAGGAAAGAAAAAGCCGGTGGTGATTTACGAGTTGCTGGCTCCGATTTCCGAACGCCATACCTATGAAGCGCTGCTGACCAAGTACAATGCGGCGCTTGACGTATACCGCAGCCAGAATTGGCTGGAGGCCGCCGGAGCGTTCGGCGAGTTGCTGATTGCCTACCCGGATGACGGTCCCACCCAGATCCTGCTGCAGCGCAGCGTGGAATTCCTAGAGGAGGCGCCGGAGCCCGGCTGGGACGGCGTCTATGTGATGAAATCGAAATAGTTTTAGTCGCGGTATGCACCTTGAGTTTTCATCGGTCTCAGCCTTCGCGCCAAGGCAACGCTAAATACCCACTGGAAACGCATTAGAGAGCCTGCAAGACACCGGAAAGGCGAGAATGAAGTCAGGGTCGGGAAACCCCGGAACGCGGGAGATGTGCTCTTACGCGAGATTCTCTCACTCGCCTCATCCCGCATACGGCTGCCCAACACGTATCCTTATTATTATTAATTATTATTATGCGTTGTTATGCGCCCCGGCCGCGATACTGGATGACCAGCATGGTGATGTCGTCGCTCTGGTGGGCTTCTCCGACAAAACTGCCCATGTCTTCCAGCAACGCCTTGATAATCCCCTCGCTGTCGGCTGTATGCCCAGTCCGCAAAAGGGTTTTTTCAATCGCTTCCGCCCCGAAGAGCTCGTGGTCAACGTTCATAGCCTCGGTCACTCCATCGGTATAGAGAACCAGAGTGTCGCCTGGGTTCAGTTGCATTGTGCCACTTGTAAACTCTTGGCCCGGCATGAAGCCCAACACGATGCCGCCGACCTTCTCCACCTTCAGTACCGCACCCGAAGGTTGCACGATAAACGGGGGCTCGTGCCCCGCGTCAGCATATTCGACCAGTCCCGTACGCAAATCGAGAATGCCGGCGAGGGCGGTAACGAACATCTGCTGGGGATTGCTTTCGCAAAGGAACTGATTGACTCTGGCCATCGTGGGCCCAATCGCATCCGGCGAAGCGATGGCCGACATCTTGAACGCGGTGCGCGTCATGGCCATGAACAGCGCTGCCGGAATTCCTTTGTCGGAGACGTCCCCGATAATAAAGCAGATTCGATCCTTGTCCAGGGGGAAGAAGTCGTACAGGTCGCCGCCCACTTCGTACGTCGGAATGATGGTGGCGAAAATGTCCACCTCTTTGAACTCCGGAAGCGCGGGGAAGTCCTTGGGTACGAGACCCATCTGTATCTCTTTGGCCAGTTCGAGAGACTTCGTCACGATCTGCGATTGCAAGTACAGGTCGACCATTTCGGCGCGCTTCAGGGCGATGCCGAGATGAACGCAAATGGCGTCGAGAAACTCCTCGTCGCCCTTTGTGAACACCCCGCCTTTCTTGTTCAAAGCCTGCACCACGCCGATGAGGACTCCGGCTTGATCGATGATCGGCATGGAGAGGATGGACCGCGTCCGGAATCCCGAGGACTTATCGAACACCGGATTGAACCGGCTGTCGTTGTAGGCATCCGGGATGTTGATGGTCTGCCGGATCTTGGCGGTTGTGCCCGCGATCCCGAAGCCAAAGAGCACGCGAATCTCTTGCGCGCCCACTCCCTCTGCCACTCTGCTAACCAGTTGGTCGGGTTTCCTGCGATCCACCAGAAACAATGTGGTTCTCTCCGCCTGCATCGCCCGCGTGACTTCGGATACGATCAGCTGGAGTAATGGGTCGAGTCGAATCTCAAGACCGAGCGATTTAGAGATCCGCAGCAAGATCTCCAGCTTGCCGTGGTCGTCCAACACGGTCGGCGTCGGCGCGGGCTTGGCGGCTTCAGCGGCCGGCTTCAAATGGACAATGAAACGGTGGACGTTCTCCAACTCCGTAGATTGGTACTGAAGATCGTCGACACCGTCCTTAGCCAACATGATTCCCAATCCGCCTATCGGACGATCCGACAACTCCTTCAAAAGCCCTTCGTCGTCCGGTTCCTTGTGAAGATTGGGATCGTAGGATTTTCCGTGGTCCAAGAGCTCGATGACCAGACGATTTTCTTCGTTCTTGGCAGCGATCGAGATGTCGCCTTGAAGTCCCGCTTCTTCATATCCGTGAACGACCACGTTGGTGGCGATCTCATCCACGGCCAGTAACAAGTTGTAGGTTGCGGTGTGGTCAAGACCCGCCGTGTCCGCCGCGGCCTTCACGTAATCTCGAATCGGACTTAGAGCGTCCAGATTCCCCGGAAGCGTAAGTGCGTCCATGTTTGAGCCCCCGTTCTAGGCGCTGGCAGGCTCAACATCAGTCACGAACACGCCATCGTAGAAGCCGGTCTTGTGCAGCGTATCCACGATGGCGGGTTGCGGCTTCACCAGGTAGATTTTCAAATTCGGCTGCTTCTGTTTGGCGAAAATGAGGATCCGCAGTCCCGCCGAAGCCATGAAGGTTAGCTTCTCCACCTGCAGGACCAACTGCGCCGGCTTGCCGGCTAGGATCTTGTCTACGGTCTCGCGCAATTTGGGGGCAGTGCTTCCGTCCAGCTCTCCCGAGAGAGCGATGCGCGCTGTGTTTGCGTTAACCGTCGATTGGATGTCCAGTGCCATTATGATTTCTCCCTTGTTAACCGCGTTCCTTTACGCGACCAGAACCATGATGGATCGGCCGCCCACGATCACTTCGGCGGAGTCCACCCGCGGACCGCCTTCGCTGTCGTAGATGTCTTCAGGCGACCGCATTGAAGTGTTGATTGCAACCCTCCAGCTCTTTCCGTCTGATGCCGGGGGGACCTGGAACGGCAGCCCATCCCAGTACATGTTGATCGCGACGTAAATGTCATTATCCTGTGGGGTGGCGTGCTTCCCGCATAACAGATAGGCCAGAACTGTGCTGGCGCCTCCCCAATCCGGTTGACCGACGCGGGTACCGTGGAAGCCGATGTCCGGTTTGCCGCTTCCCACGTAATCACGATGCTCGAAGAACCTGTTGCCACGGAGCACGGGGTGCGCATGCCGAAAGGCGAGGAGCTTGGTGAAGAAGCGGAGCAGCTCCTTTTCTTTTTCCACGTTCCGCCAGTCCAACCAGCTCACGGCATTGTCGTGACAATAACTGTTGTTATTGCCACCTTGCGTATGGCCCATTTCATCGCCCATGAGCAGCATGGGTACACCGCGGCTGAGGAAAAGGAGGGTCGCCGCGTTCCTCATCTGTTGACGACGAAGAGCGTTCACGCCGGGGTCGGTGGATTCTCCCTCCCATCCGCAGTTCCAGCTATTGTTATCGTTGGCGCCGTCGTTGTTCCATTCGCCATTGGCCTCGTTGTGCTTGCCATTGTACGAAACCATGTCGCGGAGTGTGAATCCGTCGTGGCAGGTGAGAAAATTCAAGCTTGCCGTCGGACCTCTGTACCAGTACAAATCCGGAGACCCTTGGATTCTATTGGAGATCTCGCCGACCATCCCGAGCTCGCCCTTGATGAATTTCCGAACCGAGTCGCGATACTTACCGTTCCATTCCGCCCATCGTCCGTAAGCGGGGAATGACCCAACCTGATACAACCCACCGGCGTCCCAAGCTTCGGCGATCAGCTTGCACTTGCTGAGGACCGGGTCGTAGGCCAGCGATTCCAGCAACGGGGGATTCGACAGCGGCGCCCCATTCTGATCGCGTCCCAGAATGGACGCAAGATCGAAGCGGAATCCATCGATGTGGTATTCCGATGCCCAGTAGCGCAGGCAATCGAGCACCATGTTACGAACTACCGGATGGTTGCAGTTCAACGTGTTGCCACAACCGGAGAAGTTGTAGTAGTAACCTTCCGGGGTCAGGATATAGTAAGTTCGGTTGTCGATGCCCCGGTAGGAGATATAAGGACCTCGCTGATCGCCTTCAGCGGTGTGGTTGAAGACCACGTCGAGCATGACCTCAATCCCGGCGCGATGCAGTTCCTTGATGAGGTTCTTCAACTCATCCACCTGCATGCCCAGGCGTCCCGTGGCCGCATATCCGGCCTTCGGCGCAAAGAACCCGACCGTGCTGTATCCCCAATAGTTGAGCAGCAGTTCCCCAGTTTCGGGGTGCCGCCGGTTGTTCTCCCATTCGTCGAATTCGTAAATCGGCAGCAACTCGAGGCAGTTGATGCCCAGGGATTTCAGATAGGGAATCTTCTCGAGAAGTCCCGCGAATGTGCCTGGCGCCGAGACCTTCGAGGAGGGATCCGCCGTGAAACCACGGACATGCGCCTCGTAAATGATGAGATCTTTCGTGGGAATCTCAAGGGGTGTATCCCCCTCCCAGTCGAAGTCGTCGAACGAGAGACGAGCGCGATGCTGGTAAATGTCGTTCCAATCTGGCTCTTCGCGCCACACGTCGCGTCCCCCCAGCACTCTCGCGTAGGGATCGCTGAGGATCTTGGTCTTATCAAAGCGCAGTCCCGTCGCGGGATCCCAAGGACCTGAAAAGCGGAATCCGTATTCCAGAGTCTCGTAATCCAAGTCGAATACGATGATGGAATAGACATCGCCGATGCGGAATTCCCGAGGGAATTCGATTTCAGCAAATGGCCGTGGTTCGTGTTTGTTAAACAGCACTAAGGTGCAGGAATCGGCCGAACTGGAGAAGACTGAGAAATTGACTCCATTCGGAACAATGGTGGCTCCGAAGGGAAGCGGCCGACCCCGCCGGAAGCGAATGCCGTTCGCCTCGTGAGTGGGATAAAAATCGATGCGTTCTTCTGTGGCCAGGCTCATGGAATTGTCAAGCTATCAAACAATGTCGGACTCACGCTACCGCCTGCTTCGCCTCTGCCTCCGAATTCGCTAGCGTGAAGAAGTTCAGGAACCCGGTGTGGGACATCACGGTTCGAATATCTTCGGAGACTCCAACCAGCACGAGCTTGCCTTTCCTTCCGGAAATCTCGCGGTATAGCAACAGCAACAGGCGCAAGCCGGCGCTGGACAGATAGTCAACCTTGGTAAGATCCAGGATCAGCCTAGAGTTCGCGGCCAGAAACGGACGCAACTGCTCCCGCACTTCGGGTGCAGTCTTGCCGTCCAAACTGCCTTCCAGCCGAGCCGTTCCAATACCGTTCGCTTCTGAGGTTTCGAGGTTCATAGGCTGCCTGCTTACTGTTCCAGCCACTGCGTTGGCGCGATCTTCACTTTCACGGTCTGCCGCTTGTCCGAAGCAGGCAGTTTCACCGTCAAGGCGTTGGCGTCGTAATCCTTATGAGCCTTCCCGTCGATCCAGCATCCCTCGATGCGAACGCTGCCCTTCGGCAGGATATCCGGGGACACGCGCAGAATGTTATCGGGAAATCCCCCCGGATACGGCTTGAAGAAGAACTCCATGGGTTGGCGCGTAACCAGCAGGTTCGTGTACACAGCGGAGAGGAAGCACAATTCCATCGAGTGATATGCGCTCATGGAATGGCTGCCCTTGAAGCGCTCCGTGCCGACCAGGTACGGCAGACCGTTGCCGAGAACGTTGAAGTACACGCCGCCGTCATCGTGGTCCAGGAAGAAGGCATTGTAGAAGGCAGCGGACTCACGCCCCATGCGCTGGTAGAATTCATCCTTCAAGATACCGTGCAGAATCATGTACGCCAGGATGGCTTGCTCCTGCTGCCACCAGGCCTTCCTATCGTGCCATGCGAAGCGGGGATGCTTGCCGTCCGGCTTGATCACGCGCTCCACCACATCGTACCAGCCGCAGCGTTGCCGATCGCTGCCCGCTGCCGGCATCAGCTCGGCAATCTTGCGCGCCAGCTCCACGTACTCGCCCTTGTGCTTCAACGAGTCCATGCGCATGAGGTTCCAGGCGATCTTCAGGTTATGTCCGACCACGGCACGGTTCTGCTGCCATCCCCAGGTTTGATCGTGGCTCCAGTCCTCGTGGAACTTCTCGTTTACGAAGGGGCTGTTTTCGTAATCCGGAAAATACTTCGCGATGGTGTCGAAAGTGTATTCGAGGAAGTCGCCGTACGCCGGATTGCCCGTAGCTAGATACAAGTTGACCAGGTAGGCTGGTGCGTGGTCGCCGACCGAATTCCAGTTTTTGCGGGCCCGGTTATGAGCCAGGGATTCGTGCCGCGGGTTGAGTTCGACCGGATCAATGTGCGAGAAATACCCGCCCTTCTCGTTGTCCTTGTACTTCTCAAATATCTTGACCGTCTTCTCGATGTCCCACATGATTTTCGGGTCGCCCGTCAGACGGTAGGTCATGGTGGGGCCAGCGAGCGCGTAGATCTGCTCATACATCGGAATCGAATACTGGTCGTCGCCGAATTCCGAGGTGAGCAGCTTCGTTTCTTTGTCGCCTTCGACCCTGATGCCGTGATACCAGTACACGATGTCTTCATCCTGGTCGTAGAAACGCATGTGATCGCGCAGGTATAGGGAACCCTTTTCGGAAGCTTCCAGAAACGCCTCGTCGCCGGTCATCATGTAAGCCGTCGAGAGACCGTAAATCATGCGGCTGACGGTGTCGGTTTCCTGGAGGAAGTCCCCCTTCTTGGTTCCGGAGAGTTGCAGCATCGTCCGGTAGTTGCGGTAATTAATCTGCTCGTCGGGGTGGTTGAACTGCCACTTCAGATAACACTTGCCGATCGAACGCGACTGATTGATCCACCAATTCGGCTCCTCATGGCGGTATACACCGGGTCCATTACCCGGGAAGACCAGCCACTGCGCTTCGAACCGTCCCGTTTCGCCTGCCGGGTAGAAAGTGCCGTAAGCGAAGACGAACTGGCGCTGTAGCGCCAGGAGCCTGGGCATATCGCCCGTCGCATCCTGATAGGACTCCGACAGGTTGTAGCCGTAGCGCGCAAACGTGTTGGAATTCAGATAGACGGCGAATTCCCGATCGTCGGAAGTGCGCAGGGTGAAACTGCTCTCGCGAGAGTTGTACGAACTGACGTATCCCGCTATGGTATCGGAAAACGTGAAGTCGACGTTCATTCTAAGATCCTCATCTTAAGCTCACTGGTCTTCCCCGCCGCCAATGGTATTCCGAGCGAGGGTTTCTTCATAAAATCGAAGCCATCAGCCAACAGGGATCAAAGTTTCACACGCCGGCGACCTGCCCTTCGACCCCCAACGCTGCAATTGCGCCACAATCCCCGTTCGCATCCAAGCTGGCGAAGCTACCACGGGCTGAAAATAGTGTCAAGCCGTTGTACATGATGGTGACGTTGAGGAGTGTCACGCACATCCTGAACCAGAACAACTGTGTCGTTCGACACAAGAGTTATTTAACGGTCATGCGAACGAGCGAGATGAGTGTATACTACCGGCGGCTTTTGAAGTCAAGAAGGAAATACCGGCTAGGAGGATCCATTCATGGCGCGCTCGAAATCCGCCGGGAGTAGCAAGCGTAAAGATGAACGGGTCGCCAACCATGCGGCCTTAGTGCCGCCCGTGACCGCCGAGGCCGTAACAGAACCCTTGCAGGGTAACGAGGCACGAGAAGCGTCGAAACGGCAAGTGATGAAGACCGATTCGCGGGCCAGCGTTGTGCCCATCAATCTGGAAGATGAAATCCGCCGCCGGGCTTATGAACTTTCCCAGCACCGCGGGTTTGCATCAGGACACGAAACTGAAGACTGGCTGCGTGCGGAAAACGAAGTTCTGCAGCGTTGCCGTCAGTAGAGCGTCTCCGGCGGCATCGCGCCGTGGGGAATGGACCCAAGAAACGCAGCCGAACGGTTGCTCTGTTTGCCGATGTGTCCCAGGTCGGAGCCGCGCCGGATCGCGCTCCTCCCGACATCGACGGGATAGATAGATGGTTATCAGGTCGGCAGCGCAGGTCGGCAGCGAGAGGTCCGGCTCTAACGAGTTGGCGGCAGGAGAAGTGTCGCAAAAAGTGGGGGCAAATGGCGGAATTTCGGCAATGCTGGTACGGAGCGCATACCGCTTCGGCGCACTCCAAATGAAAATCTTTTCAGGCTACCGCGAGCGGGCGAGATGGTATATACTGCCTCCCACTTTTTGAAGTCGAAAGGGAGAGTTGTGCTGGATTCGAGCCCGTTGCTTAAGTCACTGCTGTCGATTTCGCTGTCTCTACTTCTGGCTGCAACGCCACTGTATGCGGCTTCAGCCGATACCCAAACCGCTGGAGAAGTGAAGGCGCTCATTCCCGCCGCGTCGCGAAATGCCCAGCCGGTGAACGTCAAAGACAGCCTCAACTGGAATGATCTGCTGAAAACTGACGCTCAAGGACGTTTGCGGGCCGGGCTCATCGCCGGCTCCATTCTCAGTCTTGGCTCCAATAGCGAGCTCCAAGTCGTGCAGCACGATGCCGTCTCGCAGCAAACCTCGATCGTAGTGAACTATGGAAAGTTGCGCAACCAGGTGAACAAGATCACCAAGCCGGATGGCAAGTACGAAGTTAGAACGCCGAACGCGGTGATCGGAGTAATTGGAACTGATTTCTACGTCGGCTATGAAAACGCTAAGACCACAGTGATCTGCTACGCGGGCAAAGTTCTGGTTACTCCCGCATCCGGGGCGAAGGTAGTCAAAGGCGACAACAAAAAGAAGGAGTCGGCAGCCATCATCCTTCTTGCGGGCCAGATGGTTGTCATCGGAGACGACACCCCGCCCGGAGGGTTCATCGCAATGTTGACTCCAGGGCCGGTGGCCGAGGCGGGCATACAGGACACCAACGTTCCCGATCAGCCGGTGAGCGCGAGCAATGCACATCACCGGCGGCGAAAAGTTTTGATCCCCATAATAATTGCTGGTGGATTGGGACTGGGGTTGGGGTTCGCGGGTTTTTCGGGCGGTGGCAGCCGCAATGGCAGCGGCAGTGGCACCCAGCCAACCACACCAATCGATCTTACCAACCAGTTTGGCACAGTTAATCTCACTAACACCGGAATCGTATCCAAAGGGTCGGAACTTGGGAGTTACAACGGGGTTGTAGCGCCTCCTAATAAATCGCTGGGCACGGTGAGCTTTTCGGCGAGCACGTTCACGGGCGCCAACATCCTCACCGGCGGAACGTTTTCCGGCGCGGGGTCGATCTTTAGCGTGGCTAGTGGCGCCGCGAATTATGGTCAACCCCCAAAAGGAAACATCTTCACTGGTTCGTTCGTCGGGCCTGTTTCCTGGACGCTGGTCAGCCAAACTGGTAAGTACACCGATAACTTTACGCTATCGGGCGCGATCAATGGAATGTTGTACACGGGCAGCAACGTAACCGGGACCGCAACGCAAAACATCACTGTGTATACGAATCAGTGGACCCAGGATCATGAGGGATTGATCGCTCTCGGCAAGGTCCACCTGAATGTTCCGGACGCGAGCAAAATGGGAGTGCCCGGCAAGGGATCGAGGGCCGCGGGCAGAGGCACGCGCCGCCAGCTCTTTGGCTGGACATTTGTGTGGTAAGTTGACTTAATGAACCTCCAGGTCAAGTTCAGCCTGATCTTTCTGCTCGTCTTTGGAGTGCAACTCGGGGTGGCAGGTTATGTCTGTGATGGGTTCCTGCAGAGCAGCGCTCGCGATCAGGTGATTCGCCAGGCACGACTGATGATGGAATCGAGTCTGGCGACGCGCACCTACACCGATGAGCAGATCAAGCCTCTAGTACATCGGAATGATCCCGCATTTCATCCCCAAATTGTCCCGGCGTATGCCGCCACCGAGCACTTCAACTACTTCCGCAACGCCTACCCGGAATACAGCTACAAGGAGGCAACGCTAAATCCTACCAACCCGCGCGACCGTGCCGTGGAGTGGGAAGCGGACATCGTAAACTTCTTCCGCAACAATCCGGATAAAAAGGATTTCTCCGGAGAACGCGACACTCCCATGGGACGCTCGCTGTACTTGGCACGCCCCATCAAAGCCCTTGCCCCCTGCCTTGTCTGCCACAGCACGCCGGAAGCGGCTCCCCCCAACGTGGTGAAGGTCTATGGAAGCACGAACGGTTTTGGCTGGAAGGAGAACGAGATCATTGGCGCCCAAATCGTCAGCGTTCCCCTGGCATTGCCCATCCGCATGGCCAATGCCGCTTACCGGAAGCTGATGACGTCCCTGGTCTTGATCGCAATCGTGACACTGCTGGTCTTGAATCTTGCGCTGCATTTTGCTGTGATCCGGCCGGTGCGCAGGTTTTCCGTGATGGCCGACGAGATCAGCAAGGGCAACCTGGACTTGCCGGAACTGCCCGCCAGCGGCAAAGACGAGATCTCGATCCTCGCTGGGTCCTTCAATCGGATGTTCCGTAGCCTGTCCAAGGCGATAAAAATGCTGAATCGAAACTAGATCGAGTGGACAATTTCTCCAATCCCGACCGCACCTGGATGTGCAGCATCCTTTTCCTGGACATCGTCAACTACTCCTCCCAGTCTGTGCAATTGCAGATGGAATGGAAAAGTCGATTCAACCGTTACTTGGAAGCGGCCCTGAGCGATGTGCCGGAACCGGAGCGCGTCATCCTCGACACCGGCGACGGCGCGGCGATCTGCTTTCTTGGCGGCCCGGATACAGCGATGGCTCCGGCCTTGAAGCTGCGCAGCTCTTTTATCGAAGACGAGCGCGCCCAGCCATCCGCGTTGCTGGTCCGCATGGGAATCAACCTGGGGCCGGTGAAGCTGGTGCAAGACATCAACGGGCGCCCGAATGCGCTCGGGGATGGCATCAACGCAGGGCAGCGCGTGATGAGCTTCGCGGCAGACAACCAGATCCTGGTATCGCGCTCGTTTTATGAGGTCGTGAGCTGCCTTTCCGCCTCCTACGGGCCGATGTTTCACTTTGTAGGCGCCAGGAAAGACAAACACGGGAGAGAACACCTGGTGTATCAACTCGCGCCCGCCGGCGAGGGGGCACCCCCACCGAATGTGTCCGTAATGGCTGAGTCGTCCGCGTCAACCGCACCGCCGGCCCAATTCGATGCGGCAGCACTGGACCGCCTTGAGGCCCTGCTCGTGCCTGTCCTGGGTCCCATAGCGCGCCACGTGATCCAGGACATCAGCCGGAAACATGCCAACCTGGCAGACCTATGCTCTGAACTGGCGACCAACTTTGCCGGCAACCAAGAGCGCACGAAGTTCTTGGAGCAATGCCGGCAGCAGTTTGGACTGACAGTTCCACCCGCCTCGAGCCCCGCGACCAAAGCGCCACCGCCGGCTGAGCCGGCTTCGGGCGTGGTGTGGGAACCGGCAATGTTGGAAAAGACCAAGAGGGAACTCGCGGTTTACATCGGTCCCATGGCCAAGTTCATTGTCGATTCCACGGCCAGTGAGGTGCATACGGTCAAGGATTTCTACGATGCGCTTTGCAGGGAAATACCTTCCAACCGGGACCGCGAGCTCTTCTTGTCGCGCTGCAAAGCCGGTATCTAAAGCCCGGTCTTCCGCGCGATCGCGCGGCCGGGCTAGAAGCGCATGTTGGTCCCCACCACGATGTCGAAACACCTGGGGCTGAAACCCGCGGAATGAGCGCCGATGAACTTCGCCCAGACCTCCTTGGATTCCGTCACCTTGTAGTTGACGAAGGAGAACAGAGTTTCGGTCGGATCGAACCGCCCGGTATTGGGGAATACTCCATCGCCGCTGGTGCCGGTGATCGGATAACTGGCAAACACGCCGTAGCGGTACTTGCCGCTCACGAAAACATAGTCGGCAGTAATCGAGACCGAGTGGAAGTTGACCGGACAGTTATAGATTCCGGACCCAAAGTCACAGCTGTCGTTCAGGTACGCAGCGCCGATGCGGAAGATCGGCATCTGAGCCTTCCCGAGCGGCAGCACGCGATACATTAGCTTCGCCTGGGCGATCCGGCGCGCGTTGCTCGGGGTATAACCGAAAATCGCGCAGTCCTCTTGGCAAGCGGTGTAGTAGAACTGCGAGAAGTATGGCGTGAAGTCGATATGTTTGCCGAGCGGGATTTGCGCCTCGGCCCCTATATTGTGGATCAGGATCTTTTCCTTGACCTCCGTGATCGACTCGGGCGCAAAGAACTGCACGAGATCGGATTGGAGGAAGGAATCGTGCGCGCCCCCGAATACCGAGTAGTACTCACGCCCGGGGCGCCGGTTCCAGGTGCCTTTGAAGTCATAGAGCGTCCGGTCGGGTGCTTGCGGGTAGAAGGTGCGATTGATGTAGGCGTAGCCGTCGAATTTCTTGTAGTACGTGTCCCAGAACCCATTGAGCGTGATCTTTTGCAGTGAAGTCCAGGCGCCGTTCAAGGGCGAAGCCGCACTGAAAAAACCATCGCCCACCCAGAAGGTGACCTTCCCTAGCGATGTGTAGAACGACGGGCCGCCGCCATAGGTCACGAGTTGCGTGTCGTAGTGGTTGCCGAAGGCGTGACCGAGGAACGTCCAGGAGGTGCGCTTGGCCAGCTTGACGCGGCGCAACCCGTCCAGCGCGTGCGCATTCTTGGGGTCCAGGGCGAGCACGGCATTGAAGAGCTTCTCGGCCGCGAACGGACGATCCAGGATGAGCATGAACTCGGCGCCGCCGAGCATTGCGCCGAGTTGCGGCGACGCCGCCGGCGCCACAGTTGGCGAGGCCTCTGCCGGGACCGTGTCCGGTGAGGTCTGCGACGACTGCTGGGCCTCAGCCGAGCCCGCAAGGATCCATACCACCACCAGCACCCACCACAACTGCCGTCCTCTGTTGTGCATAGTTACTCCCCCAGTTACTCCACTGGCGCATTCGGAAACAAGGTCACCAAACCCATCTCTTCTCGTCTGCCTCGTTGTTGGTCATCCTTTAAGGAGCTGCCGAGCCGCTCGATCTGATCGTCGATGGCCAGGAGCGTCAGGCGATCTCCGCCGCATTGGCTGGCACCATTCGGAGACTTCGCAGATTATTGTCGATCACCGCATTGGTACGACGCCATCGCGGCCCTGACTACAGCAATCAAGAGAAACCTTCGTCGGCTGACTTACTGCTGCGCCGTGCTGCCGTCTACGATCAGATCGACGCTACGCGCACCCTGGCAGAGCAGGACTTTCGAACACGTCCTGCTCTGGCGGCTCAGGCGCGCTACGGTCGGCGTAGTCATTCGTGCTTGAAGAAAAACGGGTGCGAACTTTTTGACGCTCGCCCCCGTTGGTTTAAACCGCACCGCGTAGTTGAGAGGCACACCACTTCATGATGCCTTTGTTCGCGGGGCACTTACCGCGGCACTGGATGGCATCTCTGTTGAGATCGTGCCCGCGTCTTCCAACATCATGTCGACGCCCTTCTCCGCAATCATGAAGAGTGAGGCCTGCAAGTTCCCGCTCACCACGGAAGGCATGATCGAGGCGTCGTTGATGCGCAATCCATCAATGCCGTACACCCGCAGTCGTGGATCGACGACAGCCATCGCATCCAGACCCATTTTGCAGGTGCCCGATGGGTGCCAATCGGTGATGCAGGTGTCTTTGATGTATTTCCGAAGTTTGTTTTCGTCAGTTCCAATCTGGGGACCAGGAAGGAGCTCCCGCCCGAGCATGTCACGGAAGGGTCGCGTCTGGACGACTTCGCGACCGAGCTTAATTCCGGCGAGCAGTACAGACATGTCGTACTCGCAGGTCAGATAGTTGGTCTGAATGTTGAGCGGCTCCATGGGATCGCTGGAGCGCAGCCACACTCGCCCGACGCTTTGAGGCCGGCAGACGACTGGGACGAGCGCAAAGCCGCGATTGAAATCCGCCCCGGTGCCGGGAAACGCGAAGCCGCCAAAAAACAGCTGCAAGTCGGGCGAAGCGGTAGGCACGCCCGATCGCGTGAAGGTGAACAGCGAAGCTTCGCAGATGATCATCGGGATCTTCTGCTCAATCTTCGACGCCCAGCACATGCGCACGTTCAGATGGTCCTGCAGGTTGCTGCCTACTCCCGGCAGGTCGACCACGACCGGAATCTTGAAGTTTTTAAGCTGCTCGGCTGGACCAATGCCCGACTGCATCAGGATTTTGGGCGTGTTCAAGGGTCCCATGCTCACGACCACCTCGGATGAAGCGCGCGCTTGTATGGTGGAATTGTTCTGGCGGTACTCGACGCCAAACGCGCGCTTGCCCTCCAGGAGAAGCCGTGTGGCGCACGCTTCATACTCGATGGTGAGGTTCTTGCGCGCGTTCTTGATAGGGTCGATATAGGCGGTGAAGGCGCTTGCACGTTTAAAGTCGCGTGTCGTGGTCGACTGAATGAAGCCCGCACCGCCCTCCTGCTGCGGACCGTTGAAGTCCCAATCGCTCTTGAAACCTAGCTCGCTCACGCCCGCGACGAAGGCCTCCGAAGCGGCGCTGCGCCGGTCCTTCGGTAGATCCATCACCGGGAGGGGACCGCCAACACCGCGGTATTCGGAACGTGGACCCATGTAATCCTCGGACTTTTTGAAATACGGCAGGACCTGTTGGTACGACCAGTTCTCATTGCCCAAGTAGTTCCAGTGGTCAAAGTCCCGCCGGTGGCCTCGGATGAAAATGCGTCCGTGCACCGAAGTGCCTCCGCCCGCAACCTTCCCCTGGATAAGGGGCATCTTGCGTCCGTCCAGGCCCGGCTCCTCCACGGTGCTCAGCCCCCAGTCGAACTGCGGCTTCTGCCACACGGCAAACAACGATGTGAGTTCCACGTTATGTATGTCGGCATCGTCATCGCGCGGCCCAGCCTCGAGCAGGAGAACTTTGACGCTCGGGTTGGCCGAGAGTCGATTGGCAGTTACACAGCCGCCAATGCCACTGCCAATCACGATGTAATCGAATTCGCGCGTTTGTTGCGCAGTCATCGCATACCCCCTCATTGATGAAGTGCTGCGCCGCCCTTTTGCCGCGGCCAAGTCGGTACTTGCTGAACCCTGTCGCGGCGCGGCGCGCAAGCCATTTTATCCTTCCGCCGCCCTGTGTCAACACCCAGAGCGCAAATATGTTAACCGAAACTAGAAATTTACTTCTGCGAAATATAGGAGCAGCTTTGACGCTCTAGAAATCCGCCTGTTAAACTGAACAATTATCAGCCTACCCTTAAGCGAAGAAGGAAGCCCGTGCGCGCAGAAACCCGGCATCAACTGAAACAAGACCGCTTCAGCAAAGTCACGATCGAGGCAGCGGAGAACGCCGCCCACTGGACGGTGGAGCACCAGGCGAAACTCATTGCCGCTGTGATTGCGGTTGTCGTCATTGCGGCGATCGCGTTTGGCGGCTGGTATTACGTCAACTCGCAGGATGAAAAGGCGAGCGCCGAACTTTCGACGGCGGTCCGCACCTTTGAGACGCCAGTGCGTCCGGCAGGCGTGCCAGCGCAACCTGGGTACGACAGCTTTGCGTCGTCGCAGGAGCGTGCCACGGCAGCGCGCAAACAGTTCCAGGAGATCGTCGACAGATACCCGCACACCCACACTGCCGACATGGCGCGCTATTTTGTGGGACTGGCGTCGGCGCAGCTTGGCGATAATACGGCAGCGGAACGCAGTCTGCAGGGGGCGGCCAGCTCTTCGAACGCCGACCTTGCGGCGTTGGGTAAGTTCGCGCTGGCTTCCGTTTATCGCGCGGAGAATAAGGGCACGCAGGCGGTCGATCTTTATAAGCAGTTGATCGACAAGCCTACGCTCGTCGTCAGCAAGGCGACGGCGCAACTCGAGCTCGCAGGATTCTACCAGTCGCAGCAAAAACCAGACGACGCCAAGAAGATTTACGACGAGGTAGCGAAAGAAAATCCGTCCAGCGAGGCGGCATCTCTGGCGCAGCGGCGAGCGGCGGCTCTCAAGCGGTAGTGCTGCGAAGCGCTGATGGAGAGCCGGAGATCCCCGCCCGGCCGCCACACGGCTGACGGGCGAGACGCCCGTCGCTCCATTGCAAGACTCATCATTCCGTCCACGCGACAGTCCTCAAGCGGTAGTTTTTGCAGCAGCGATGAGACGCAGGCATGCGATGAGCCGCTCGCAATCTTCGACCGTGTTGTAGACATGCGGTGTCACTCGAATCGAACTTCCACGGACGCTGACGAATACTTTCTCTCTCGCGAGCATTTCGGGGAGTTCCTTCGGAATCCCCGCTTTCCTGCGCAGGGCCAGGTAGTGAGGCGCACGCCACGGTTCGGCGGGCGCGAAGAATCCCAAGTTCGCCGCGGCGCTCGCCAGTTGACGATTGAGCGCGCCGGCCGTCTCGGAGATCTGCGCGACTTCCCACTGCAGCAACTGCTTCATGGCGTGCACGGCGGCAGGCAACAGCGCGAAGTTCGAGCGCTCGCCCATGTCAAATCGCCGCGCGCCGGCGGCGTAATTCTCGGTGTAGAGGATCAGACTCGCGAAATCGCGAGCGTCGGCGCGCTGAATCCAATTCTCTTCCAGCGGTCTTCCGCCCTGCCATTTTGGAGCGACATAGAGAAGCCCGATGGAATAGGGACCGAGCAGCCACTTGTAGCTGGCGGCGACGGCGAAATCCGGCTGCACGTTGCGCGCCCTGAAAGGCAGCGCGCCGAGCGACTGGGTGAGATCGAGAACGAGCGCGGCGCCGAGCCTGCGGCAAGCTTCGCCGATGCGGACGAGGTCGAGTCTTCCGCCACTGGTCCACTGCACGTGCGGCAGCGCGGCGATGGCCACATCGGCGGTCAGGGAATTCAGAACCGCAGCGGTCCAATCGTTGTCTTCAGGCCACGGAACAGTCTTCAGAGATGCGCCGCTTTCTTCGGCTCGCCGCTGCCACGCATAGTAGTTGGACGGGAACTGCTCCGCGAGCACGAGAATGCTCTGGCCCTTTTTGACCGGCACATTTCGCGCGGCGGTTGCGATGCCGTAGCTGGCGGAGGGAACAATGGCTATGTCGTCGGCGGAGCAGCCGACTAGCTGCGCGGCGGTCGTGCGGAACTCGTCTGAGCCGGCAAAAAATTTGTCGGGAGTGAGCTCCCACGGGTGCGCTTTGCGGGCAAGCCCCGCGGTTCCGGCCTCCAGCGCCGGCTTCATCAGCGGTGACATGTAGGCGCAGTTCAGGTAGGCGACGTCGTCGGGGATATCGAAGAGATGGCGCTGGCAGGGAAGCATGGGCTAGCCTGTGGCATTCAGTGTATCAATGCAGACGGGGTTGCTGGCGACGAGGCGAATAAAATCGAGAAACACGCGAAGTTTTCGCCTCCGCCTCGACCGTAACCGCCGATTTTTCGCCGCGCCGGGGTCCGGCCTGTCATGATTCTGTTCTCCGACGGGGACGACACCGTTAGCATGCATTCTCCACGTGAGGCGCTGCGCGGTGCTGGACGCTGGCGCACTGATCTACTCCGTTGATATGGGGAAGAACCAAACGTCGGGCACCATGTTCCTGCGGCGAGTTTCGGAGGCTACGGGCGGGCGCTATTTCTCTGTCTCTCTGCGCCCCTCCCAACAAGACGGCGCCGCCACGGTATTAAACGCTGTGCTCGAGGATCTGCGCGCCTCCTACGTGGTAACCTACGATTTGCCCAGCTACCAGGCTGGATTTCATTCTCTTCGCCTTTTGCCAACTCACAACCTCAATCTCACATTCCATAGCCGAAACGGCTACGACTACGAACCCAGCGGTCATTGATGGGAGACCGATGATTGGAGATTTATGAAATCCACATGGCTAGTGACGCTTGTATGGATAATGACGGGCATTTCGGTTGCCTCGGCCGCGCCGATTGGTAGCTATCAACATGGAACCGTGGTTCGTATGCGCCTGGGCGACTGCATGCTCATGCACCGGGGCTTCATGAACCAGTTCGGCCCACCGCAAGCCGCAATGGCCGAGGAAGGCTGCCCGGAATACACCCTGGTGACCGATAAAGTCGTGTTTCTCATTGTGGGCAAGTCCTCCAATCAACTGGTGCCGCTCGCGGAAGTCATCGATTTCCGTATCCAGAACAAAGAATTGGCGGTGCGCGTGGATGACGCTCGCAAGGAATCCAAGTTCGCGATCAAGGAAATGACGCTGCGCTCGGAATGGGAGCTCATCCAGAAACACATCGAAAATCAGCTGAATGACTCGCAGCATCGCCCGGTGGATACATCGATGGCGATGAAAAGCCGGGAGTAAGTGCGGGGACGGGGCTTCGCCCTTACTCCATTTGACCCAACGCGACTTGCTCCCGTAGAATACAGCTTCGGTTCCCCACGGAACAGCTTCCTAGCGCAATCTAGGACAAAAAAGGTAATCAAGCCGCATGGCCAATCATTTTTCGGCGCTGAAACGCGCCCGTCAGACAACGAAGCGTACCGCTCGCAATCGGGCCAACTCCTCGCAACTGCGCACCGCTCTGCGGAGCTTGCGCGAGAGCTTGGAAAAAGGCGACAAAGCCGCCGCCAGCCAGACCTATCGGGAGACCGTGTCGGCGCTCGACAAGGCCATCCAGAAGGGCGTTTTGCACGAGAATACAGCCTCGCGCTACAAGTCTCGCCTGTCAACTCGGCTGAACGCTCTTAAGTAGATGCTGATCTAGGCTTTGCAGCAGGTGCTGCAAGGGTTACCGCCGGGTCGCAAATTGTTCTTGACCTTCACCAGCGCTTTGTTATACTTAGCCGTTCTCTGGGCATGAAGGCGGTTTTCTGACGGTCCCGACGAACCTCCGCCCGCGATGTGGAACTCCTTGAGGATTTGAGCAACTTTCGGGTCGGACGGGGCATCTATTTGAGTAAACCTGGCAAATCCCTTTGAACCTGGCCCGAATTGCGGCTGGGCAACCGACATCGACCATCACGCAGGGGCCAGACGATGGGATCTTAACCTAAGTGATTCCTTTTCAAGGAGAAAGAACGAACATGCGTTCTGATCGCGTATTTGACGCTCTACATACTTTGCGGAACCGGTATATGCTTTGCCAGCTTGCCTCGAAGGCAACGCGCAAGTTTCATAAGCCGAATACCCGCATTCAGGAAACCATGAACCAGGTATTTGACAAGATCGCCGATGCGGACCGTCATGACATCCTGAGCGAACCCGAGAACTTTGCCGAAGCACAACGGCGAGCTGCTTAAGCAGCTCCGCCGTGTGCCCGCACGGCGGCAAAGCAATCCATCCCCCGTCGGGGGAATGACAATCCCTCCCGAAGAAAAACCCCGTAGGTAAATATGACCATCGCAGAACTGAAAGAAAAAAACATTACCGAGCTGACCAAGATCGCCCGATCCTTGGAGCTGCCCGGCGCCAGCGGACTCCGCAAACAGGATCTCATCTTCAAGATCCTGCAGGCGCAAAGTGAAAAAGAAGGACACATCTTCGCCGAAGGTGTGCTGGAGATCCTCCCTGACGGCTACGGCTTCCTGCGCTCGCCCGACTACAACTACCTGCCCGGACCTGACGACATTTACGTGTCGCCATCGCAAATCCGCAAGTTCGATTTGAAAACCGGCGACACCATCAGCGGTCAAGTGCGCCCGCCGCACGAGGGCGAGAAATATTTCGCGCTGGTCAAGATCGAGGCGGTCAATTTCGAGTCACCCGACGAGGCCCGCAATAAGATTCTGTTCGACAACCTGACGCCGTTGTATCCGCAGGAGCGGTTGAAGCTGGAAACCGTGAAAGAAAATATCAGCGCGCGGGTCATGGACCTGCTCACCCCGCTCGGCAAGGGACAACGCGGCCTGATCGTCTCTCCGCCGCGCGCCGGCAAAACCATGCTGTTGCAGAACGTCGCGAACTCGATTACTTCGAACCACCCCGAAGTCGTGCTGATGGTTCTCCTGATCGACGAGCGCCCGGAAGAAGTCACCGATATGCAGCGCTCCGTGAAGGGCGAAGTCATCTCGTCGACCTTCGACGAGCCCGCTGCCCGCCACGTGCAGGTTGCGGAGATGGTGATCGAAAAGGCTAAGAGATTAGTCGAGCATAAACGCGACGTCGTCATCTTGCTCGATTCCATCACGCGCCTGGCGCGCGCTTACAACACCATCGTTCCTCCCTCGGGCAAAGTGCTCTCGGGCGGCGTTGATTCAAATGCGTTGCAGCGTCCGAAGCGCTTCTTCGGTTCGGCGCGCAACATCGAAGAAGGCGGCTCGCTCACCATCATCGCCACCGCGCTCATCGACACCGGCTCGCGCATGGACGACGTGATCTTTGAAGAATTCAAGGGCACGGGCAATTCGGAAATCATCCTGGATCGCAAACTGGTGGATAAGCGGACCTTCCCGGCCATTGACATCCAGCGCTCGGGCACGCGTAAGGAAGAGCTGCTGATTCCGAAAGAAGATTTGCAGCGCATCTGGGTGCTGCGCAAGGTGCTGAACCCGCTGTCGCCGGTAGAAGCCATGGAGCTGCTGATCGAGCGGCTGGCTAAGGCGGGGTCGAACAGCGAATTTCTGGCCAAGATGAGCCAGTTGTAGTTCGTGTAGGGCGGGCGCCCTCGCCCGCCCAAGCCCGCGTAGTCTTGATGCGCATGCACAATTCGCCACATCCGGGAAGAGTTCTACGAGAGTATTTGGGGACGAGGTCGGTTACAGATACCGCTAAGCACCTTGGGGTGACTCGGGCCGCCCTGTCACGCATCCTGAATGGCAGCGCGCGGGAATTTCCGCTGACATGGCGCTGAAGCTGGCGGATGCCCTTGGCACCAGCCCCGAACTATGGATCGGCATGCAGGCCCAGTACGATCTGTGGCGAGCATGCCAGCACCGCCGCAAAAGGGTGAGGCCGTTCTTCGTGGGAGCAGAGCTACGGCAGTATCCCTAGAATGACACCGCAGTAGCGCCCCGTAAGGAGAACTTCAGGCCTTCCGGGAGACAATCATCCCAAGAACTATAGGCAGATAGATAACCGAGGCATGCAAGACGCGACTGGCCAAGACTTTCGAGTTCGATCTCGCCAGTTTGGCTACGTGATACAGCAAGAAGAAACCCGCCAGGAACATGCCACTCAGATAAACCGGGCCTCCGTGATCGACCAGCGGCAGCATCGTAGTGACGACCAGGATCACAGCGAAGCCAACAATCTCGGCGCGCGTGAAGCGGGAATCGAGATCAAACTTGGGCAGCATCTTGTAGCCAGCCCGTGTGTAATCCTCACGGTACATCAAGGCAATCGCCAGGAAATGCGGGAACTGCCACAGAAAGAGAATGGCGAAGAGAAACCAAGCGCGCCGCTCGATACTTGCCGAGGCACCCGCCCACCCGATCAGCGCGGGCATGGCACCCGGAAAAGCGCCTAGCAGCGTGCACAGCGGCGTCTTCCGCTTCAACGGAGTATAGATAAGCAGATACGAAAGCAGCGTGGAGATCGCAAGCAAGGCTGTTAACCCGTTAACCGCAACCGCCAGGTACAGGCCTCCGGCGATGCTCAGTAAAATCCCAAACAGAAATGCTTGGCGAGCATTCAGCCGACCCGAAGGCAGCGGACGGCTGGCGGTGCGGCGCATCTGACCGTCCCACACCCGCTCCATCCACTGATTCAGAGTTGCGGTACCGCTGGCGACCAGGAGCGTACCCACGAGCGTGTTCATCAGGCCGGCGATCCTGAATGGTCCACGAGAAGCAAGATAATAACCCGCCGACGTGGTCATAAGAATTAGCAGGTTCACTTCCGGCTTGGTCAGGATGTAATAGTCCCGGAGCTTGGAAGTGAAACGATCCGTCGGGTTCGGCTGCAGCGTACTGTAAGTGGTTGCCATGCTCTCCTGTTACCAATCGCGGTCAGATTCTATACCGCAATCGTCGTCCTTGCATGCAGCCCCTAAAGGGGTTTCTGAATTTCGAGAACTTACGGCATCGCTAAAGCGATGCCCTGATACGAAGCGCGGCTCGAATAACACGATATCTTGATACGAAACACGAGCGCTTCAGCAACCTATTAGAGCTTCATCCAAAGCACCCAAAGCAGATACAGCCACAGAACGTCCATGAAATGCCAGTATTGTGCAGCCGCAGCGAACGTACTCTGCCGCAGGATGGAGCGACGGAGTTTGCTCATAACGTAAACCAATCCACACAGACCGCCCAGCACGTGCAGGGCGTGTACTGCAGTGAAGACATAAAAAAATGAGCTGTTCGGGTTGGTGGCGAGATACAGTCCTGCGCCCTTCAATTGCAGCCAGGCGACGTACTGACCGGCGACGAAAAGCAGGCCGAGCGCCAACGTTATCACCAGCCAGCGCATCGGTGCCGCAATCTGGCTTTCGATTCCGAGAGCGTACCCTGCAATCCGGCGGCGCGCGACCTCCAGGGTGACGCTGCTGGCGAGCAGCACCAGTGTGTTGGCGTAAAGAATGGGGGGCAGAATCATGTGCTGCCAGTCCATTCCCGAGCCCTGACGAACGAACAGAGCACTGGTGAGCGCGGCGAATGACATCGTGATCGCCGCCAGCGCAACCCATATGCCGGTTCTCGCTGGTTCGGGGGAGCGGTCCTCGACCGCGCGCAAATTACCCTCAGTCGGAACCAGATTCCACCCGCCACCATCTCCCGAGTGACCTTCATCTCGTAAGTGGCGAGGTTCGATTTGCGGCGTTTCGTGGGCCGTAGTTGCCATAACTTCAGACTCCTAAATGTTTTCCATGATGCCTACGCATCGTTTCGAACGGATCTTGATAAAACCAAGTGCGTAGCGCCGAAATTGTCACACCTCGCGGTGCTCCCCGCTCTCCTCATGAAACAGGTTGCGCCTGCGGTAAACGAAGCGCGCAAAAGCTCCGGTCATCAGCAGCGGCGGAATAATAATGACCACAATGCCGCTTTTCAGCGCGTGAATGAAACGGGCGCCCGAGGCGGCAGCGCTCTGGTAGCACATGGCGCAGCCCTGCGCGTGCAGATCTGTGGGGCTGAGCAAGAGCAGGAACGCCAGAACGACCAGCCCTACATTGAGATACCGCACGCTCTTCTGTTTTGCACCGTTCACTTGATCTCCTTCGGACCGCGTCATTTTCCCAGACTCATCCTCGCCATGCGATACGCGTCCGGCCATAAGTAGTTCAGCATCACCAACACGAAGAGCGTGGCTGGAAATATGGTCCAGAACAAAAGCGGATTCTCGTACCTCACGTGCATCAAGTACATGATGCCCACGAAGGCCTCGAAACACGCCAGGCAGAGCAAGGAAAAGAGCAAGGTTCGCACTGGCAAATGCTGATAGGTCAGAACCACCTCAATCCCCACGATGATCATCAGCCCGATCACGATTCCTACGTAAGAACTCATTCCCGGCTCTTGATTCGACGACATGGCAGCTTCTCCTCCTGCTCGAAGTTCACTTCGTTTGGGCGTTCATCAAATACATCATTGGAAAAACGAACATCCAGACTAAATCGACAAAGTGCCAGTACAAGCCTGCCGTTTCGACGTGGCTGGTATCGTAGCGTCCGCGGTTGTAGCCCCGCATGATAATCAGGAGCGCAATGACGCCGCTGATGACGTGGGTCAAATGGAGTCCGGTGACACTGAAGAAGCACGCGCCGAACTGAACTGCGCCGCCGGTGGGGTTCGAAAATAGCCCCCAGCCTTCGCCGAACATCTTGAACCATTCGCGCAGGTGGAGGATCGCGAACACCGTGCCCAGAAGCATGGTCCAGACCAGCCATTTGCGGGCCGCCGCTTTCTGCCCGGCCTGCGTGGCCCGAACCGCCGCCAGCATCGTAAGGCTGCTGGAAAGCAGGACGAAGGTCATGACGATCCCGTTCAAGATCGTCCCAAACTCGAACGGCGCCCCCCAGTTCTGGCTGCCCACGCGCATGTAGCCGTAGCCAAACAGAAAGGTGGCGAAGGTGCAGGCGTCGGAGATGATAAAGATCCACATCCCCAGCTTCTTTTTTTCAATGGCGTACGGAGAAGCTTCCATCAGTACTTCATGCCCCGTTGCCATGGTTAGTTCGCTTTCGCTCACGGTGCCTCCCTCCGAAGGGTTGTTCGATCCCGCTGGTTATGATGAACCGCCAGTTTGCGCCGCCTGGTTAGGTTCCTGCGATGGACTGCTCCGGCGAAGTCTGCATCACGCTGGCATCCGCGTCATACTCCATCGGACCGTGGTGAATGGTCATTTGCCGGCCGCCAAAGTTGTCGAACGGCGGCGGCGAGGTCGTATCCCATTCGAGTGTGGTCGCTTGCCACGGATTGTCTGCAGCCTTGGGTCCCTTGAAGCGGCTCCAAATCGCGTTGTACAGGAAGATGAACTGCGTCGCGCCCAGCAGCAACGCGGCGAAGGTTATGAACCGGTTGGTGGGAATCTGCGGCACCATGAAGTCGGTCACATACGCCGAATAGCGGCGCACCGCCCCGGTGAGACCCATCAAATGCATGGTCATGAAAACAGCGTATACAAGAACGAAGCTCAGCCAGAAGTGCACTTTGCCGAGCGTCTCGTTCATCATGCGGCCCCACATTTTCGGGAACCAGTAGTAGAAGCCGGCAAACGTCGCGAATATGGCGGAGAGGCCCATGGTGAAGTGGAAATGGCCCACCACGAAGCTGGTCGCGTGCAGATAGGAATCGACCGCCGGTTGCGCCAGGAAGAAGCCACCGATTCCCCCGGTGATGAAGAGCGAGATAAAACCGAGGCAGAACAGCATCGGAGTCGTAAAGCGGATGTTGGCGCCGTAAAGCGAGGCCGCGAACACCAGCACCGCAATGACGGACGGGATGGTGATGATCAGCGTCGGTACCGAGAACACCATCGCCATATTCGGGCTCATCCCGCTCACAAACATGTGATGTCCCCAAACGAGGAAGCTAAGGCTACCGATGGCGATCATGGCAAAGGTGATCACCTTCCAGCCCCCCACCAGCGGCTTCCGGGTAAAGGTCGGCATGACGTGCGCCACGATCCCAAATGCCGGCAAAATGATGATGTAAACCTCCGGATGTCCGAAGAACCAGAACAGGTGCTGGAACAAGAGCGGCGAACCGCCGGAGTGCGGCAGCACCTTGTCATTGACCACCAGTCCTCCAGGAATAAAGAAGCTGGTTCCGCCGAGGCGGTCGAGCACCAGGAGCAGGCAAGTGGGCAACAGCACGGCAAAAGCCAGCAAGCTCACCCACGCGTTAATAAACCACGCCCACGTCGACAGCGGCAGGCGCGACAGCGTCATACCCTTGGTGCGCAGATCGATCGTGGTCACGATGAAGTTCAGCGCCCCGAGCAGCGACGCCACGCAGAAGACCGCTATCGAAAGTCCCCAGAGGTTTTGGCCCCAGCCCTGACCCGGACCCGCAACCTGGCCCACGGCGCTCAGCGGCGCATACGCGGTCCAGCCGGAGATGGGCGGGCCGTCGGGAATGATAAACGTCGCGCAGGCGAGAGCGAAACCGACGAACGTGACCCAGAACGACGCCATGTTCAACCGGGGAAATGCCATGTCCGCCGCACCCACCTGGATGGGCAGCATAAAGTTGCCGTACCCGGCCATCGGCGCCGCAGTCAGCACGAAGAAAGCCATAATCGTGCCGTGCATGGTCATCAACGACAAGTAGTACTCCGGCGTCGGAACGCCCCCGGGAGCGCCATTCGGAGAGAGCAAACCGAGAAGAGGAATGCTCGCCGACGGCCAGCCCAGGTGGATGCGCATGGCCCAGGAAAGCGCCATCCCGATGAACGCCGCCACCAAGCTCAGGGTCGTGTACTGGATCCCGATCACTTTGTGATCCACGCTGAAGACGTACTTGCGAATGAAACCGCTCGGCGGCGCGTGGTGCGCAGCGGCGCGCGCTGACATATCGTGCATATGATCTCACCCCACGAGAGATGTTTTTTCGTCCGCACCGTTCAGGAAGCGGACGCACTCCAGTTACTGCATGGCCGCTTGCTGCTTCAGCCAATTATCGTAGTCTGTTTGGGTCATAACTTCGAGATACGCCTTCATGTTGTAATGCCCAAGACCGCAGAGCTGCGTGCACACAATTTCGAACTTTCCCGTCTGGTTCGCGGTGAAGTGGATCGGAATCACGATCCCAGGCACAAAGTCTTGCTGGATACGGAGCTCCCGCACATCGAAGGAGTGCCCCATATCCTTGGAGTGCAGGGTGAGCAGCACCGGCTTGTTCACCGGAATCGCCAGCCCTGCAGTTACGATGTCGTCCTTCGCATCCGCATCGTGCTCCGGGTCGAGGCCAAAGTAATTCTGGCTTCCCTCATTAATGAGCTCCGGGTGCAGCGGCCCGAACTTGCCATCCGGCCCGGGATAACGGAAGTAAAACGCAAACTGCCCAGCTTGCACATCGACGCGCAGCGAGTCGGGGTCCGGCGGCGTGAAGTAGACCGAGCCCCACGCCTTGGAACCGACGAACGAGAGCACCAGAATTTCGACCCCAACCACGACACACGCGAAGACGATAAGGGGTTTCGCGCCACCGGGAAACGATTTCATCTTGCGCGCGCCCTTGCTGTCGCCGTACAGAAAGGCAAATGCCGCCAGCACCAGCTGTCCGGCAATAAACAGAATGCCTGCGCCGAATAGGGTCTCTTCTATCTGGCGATCGATCTTGGGTCCGTGGACGGAAATATCCACCGGCATCCACCACACGTGAGCGATTACGCAATAGGCGATCACCAGCGTGATGATCGCCACTACGACCGCAAAAACTTTACCCGGCATAGCGTCCTCACTTTATGCGGCCGCCACAGTCTGGACTGCGACGGCCGCGACTTTGTTTTAGTTCTCTACTTTGCCTTGAAGGTGAAACTGACGGCGGCTGGCTTCCCGGCAGCAACCGTTACAGTCTGCGTCTGAGTTCCGTACGTTTCGTGCCAGGCCGTCAGGGTGTAGGTTCCTGGTGCCACGTTATCCAGCTTGAAGGATCCGCTGTCGTCGCTCACGCCGTAGGGGCCCTTCACCACCACGATGTAGGCGTGCATCCAGGGATGAACGTTGCACTTGACGGGTATGGCGACTTCCACGTTGTTCCATGCCGCGTCGAGTGGCGCGGCTCCCGGCGGCTGCGACTTGTTCCACCCCGGATTCTTGGTGGATTGCGAGTTAATGTTGTGCGAAGTTTGGTCGCTATTCACTATCTTCAGGTGCTGACCCGCATCAACGGCCACCACATGTGGAATGTACTGACAACCTTTTTGGTTAATCTCGACCGATTGCGTCGAAACGGGCTCATTTCCTGTCAAGCCCTGGGTGATATAGACGACAACGTTCTCCAGCCCTCCGTTCGCACCGGCAACCACGCTTTCCGTGGTGACCGGTTTGTCCTTGTGAACCGCGGCGCAGCTCGGTTCCTTCGCCATGTCAATCGGCTTCTGGTGAGGAGCGGTGCCGTCAAGCTTGACGCTGCCTGTGATCTGGCCTGTGGAAGCTGCACTTACGCTTCTTCCCGAATACAACAAACCGAGTGCGACAACCAGAATTGCTGAGGCCAACGCTACGACTTTGTATCTCGCTTTCATTGAATTCTTCTCCTCGTATTCATGATGTCGATCTTTACTGAGTACGCAAATTAGCTCTCCGCCCGCTTGATGGGGCGGTTCTGGTTAATGAACGTGTCGTTGGACAGGGTAGTGCGTTGAGCGCGGCTGAGAAAACCAGCCACCAAAGATGCGACCGGCAAAACACCCGTGCGGTTCCCTCCGGAAGAGATCACTTAAAGTTGGAACCGCATTCCGCAAACGATCCATCCGCACGCACCCCTTTTTACCGGAGCCTTGCAATCGAGGCGCGCAAAATAATATCACATTGGTCACAGCTCGTCTGTGACATGCTTCCGAGTGACGCGATCCCGAGGTGCGGCGCGGTTTGTTAAGAGACCAAGACCGGACCCGGCCTTGGTTCAGCCGACTTCGCCACGCTCGGAAACCGACTACTGCAGCGGCAGTGTCGCAGGGGCGGTTCCTGTACGGCGAAAATTTCTTTTGCGCCCACCCTCGTTGGATCCGTTTCGGGCGCGGCGAGCATCTACACCCGGCAACCCAGAGCAGCGTCGTGCCCTCGGGCAATTTCCAAATTCAGGCGAGTGGCACCACCTGCTCCCTTACGGGCGGCAACTCTGCCTCGGCTTCTTTCAGGATAGGGATATCGGGGTCGTGCGCACTAGGTCATTTCGGACCAGTGAGTCGGGGCGGACAGCGCGGTTTGCCTGGACGCGCAATCCGGGGTCTACTGAATAGGATCGGCTGCCACTTTCCAAACGACAAACCAGCAACTGGCAGACCAGCCCTCGGTGGCACGTTATCGGGTTGGGAGAAAACGAGATGACAGACAAGAAGCAACGTACACTGGCCCACACGATCATGAGCGAGTCCTACAGCGTGGGCATCGAACTCGATGTTGACCTGCGTAGCGTGTACAGACACCTAGCTTCTAGGCTCAAGCTAATTTTGGCTGGCACCGAATGCCAGCCTGCGTCTGGCTGTCCGCGCTGTCCGCCCGGACCCACTGGGTCCAAATGACCATAGGTCGTCATCCCCACCATCCAAAGAAAAATAGCCGCGAAGATAATTTTCAAAAGCAGTCTCGTAATTTCAGCTCTTAAATCGGAAAAACAAATGTTCAACTGGGCTAGGCGTCTTGCGAACGAACACGCCTCAAGGCAACAGTCGCTTAGCCGCCTGCAGACGCTCTTCAAGGGCCTTCACTTCAAGGTTCAACCCCTGGGGAAGATGGCGGCCGAAGTGGGCGAAGTGCTCCTTGATCAACGGCACCTCCGCCAGCCAGCCCTCGATATCGACGCCGAGCAGTTCGTCCACATGAGCGCCTTTGATGTCGAGCCCTGTCGTGTCGAGATCGGCCACCTCGGGAACGCGTCCGATCGGAGTGTCTTTCGCATGCACCTTACCGTCGCACCGTTCGAAGATCCATTTCAACACGCGGCTGTTTTCACCATAGCCCGGCCATAGGAACTTGTGATTCTCGTCCTGGCGAAACCAGTTAACGTAGAAAATCCTCGGCAGCTTCGATGCGCTGGAGAGGGCTCCCATCTTGAGCCAGTGCGCAATGTAGTCGCCCATGTGGTAGCCGCAAAACGGAAGCATCGCCATGGGATCGCGGCGCAGTCGGCCAACTTTGCCTGTGATCGCGGCGGTCGTTTCGCTGCTGACCGTTGCGCCCAGAAAAGTGCCATGCTGCCAGTTAAACGCTTCGGTGACCAGCGGAACAATTCCCGCGCGCCGTCCACCGAAGAGGATGGCATCGATCGGCACGCCCTTCGGGTCCTCCCACTCGGGGGCGATGACCGGGCATTGATTCGCCGGCGTCGTAAACCGCGCATTCGGGTGCGCCGCGTTCCGACCGGAGTCTGGGGTCCACGGCCGCCGCAGCCAGTCTATTAACTTGGACGGCTTCCGATCGGTCATTCCCTCCCACCAGATGTCGCCGTCGAGCGTCATCGCGCAATTCGTGAAAATGGAGTTCCTGGTTACGCTGAGCATGGCGTTGGCGTTCGACTTCATGCTCGTGCCCGGGGCCACACCGAAGAAGCCGTACTCGGGATTGATGGCGTACAGTCGGCCGTCGCTGTGGAATTTCATCCACGCGATGTCATCGCCGATGGCCTCCACTTTCCAACCGGGAATGGTCGGGATCATCATCGATAAGTTGGTCTTGCCGCAAGCGGAAGGGAAGGCGCCGGTCATGTACTTCACCTGACCCGACGGGTTGATCATCTTCAGAATCAACATGTGCTCGGCCATCCAACCTTCGTCGCGCGCCTGTACCGATGCGATACGTAGGGCGTGGCACTTCTTCGCCAGCAACGCATTGCCACCGTAACCTGAACCATACGACCAGATCTCGCGCGTTTCCGGAAAATGGCAGATATACTTGTTCTCCGCGTTGCAGCGCCAGGTCGCGTCCGGCTGATTGGGACCAAGCGGGGCACCGACCGAGTGCAGTCCGCGCACAAACTCGCCATCTTTGCCGAGAGCCTCAAGCACGTGGCTTCCCACGCGGGACATGATGTGCATGCTAACGACGACGTATGCCGAGTCGGTGATCTCCACCCCGATCTTTGCAATGTGCGAGCCGATCGGACCCAGGCTGTAGGGAACAACGTACAGGGTGCGGCCCACCATCGAGCCCGCGAACAATCCCGCCAGCTTCTGCTTCATCTTCGCCGGATCTTCCCAGTTGTTGGTCGGGCCCGCCTCTTCCTGGGTTCGTGAGCAGATAAAAGTCTGATCCTCGACGCGGGCCACATCCGCTGGGTCCGACCGGACGAGCACGCTATTCGGCCGCTTTGCCGAATCCAGCGGGATCGCGGTGCCAGTGAGGACCAGCAGCCGCAGCATCGCCTGATATTCCTCCGGCGAGCCATCACACCAGTGAACGCGGTCGGGTTTGCACATCTGTGCTACTTCTTCAACCCAGCGTTCTAGCTTGGGATGCCTATGGTTGTGGGCGGCTGCCTCAACTTCTATCGTGGTAGTAGCCATGGTAAATGTCTCCCCGTATAACGAACTGCGGATTGCAATACCCTCGCTGAACACGGTTGACGCATGCAAAAAAGCGTCATCTGCGAGTTTAACCCTAGGCTGCAGCCCCGGTCGCAGTCTCAAAATCGCGCCCTTGGATTCCGCCCGGGTTCCGCACAAATCGCGCAAGCCTTTGGGAACCGAGGTACAGCACGGTTTGTTAAGAGGCCAAAACCGGCTGCCGCCTTGGTTCAGCCGGCTTCGCCACGCCGGCGGGTTGCAGGCGATCCCTCAGTAACTGCTCCCCGTGTGCGAACAGCTCCTCCTTGGAAATCTTGCCGGCATCGACATCGGCCAAAATCGATTTTTGGGCGGCATAGTCTTTGTTTACGATGCCCGCTTTGCTCTGCAGCATCCGCCACGCTTTACGACGCTCGACGCAAAACAGGACGAGCTGGCGCGAGGTAGCCCGGTACTCGACGTCTCCTTTCGCGCCCGGGACTTTGATGTACACGCCGAAGTCGGGAACGTAGGAGCGGTGTTCGGGAATGAGGTAGCGGCGATACACCACATCCTGCTGCGTGATGCGGACGAGCATGTTCTCCAGCGAGATCAGTTTTTCCGCCTGGTCCTTTTTGATCTTCTTGAAGTGGTTGCGGAATCTGGCCTCGGTAAGGCACCAGTGGGCGACGGTATAGCGTGAAACTTCTTCCGCGCCCTTCGCCTTCGACTCGTACCAATCCTTATCGGGCGACGGATTGCCCTTGAGATCGAGCGTTTCCGCATAGGTTTCGCCGAGCCGCGGATTGAAGACGAACTCCGGCGCGCCGCGCGAGTCGCGCACGCGCTGGGCCTGGGTGAGCGCCATGTCGTCGCCCACGCCGTGCTCCGGCTGGCAGGTCGAGAAGCACTGCAAAAATGCGGTTCCGCGATACTCGAGGCCATCGAGAATCGCCCGCAAAAACTTGGGTGGGTTCGCCAGCGAGACCTGCGCCACGAACGGAGATCCATGCCCCGCCAGGAACGTCTCGGCGACGGTCTTCTTTTCGGTGGTCTTGCCCTCGGTCGCGGCTCCGAAAACATTCATGTCATTGCCACCCGGCATGGGCGTCGAATCGGAGTTTTGTCCTCCGGTGTTGGAGTAAAGCTGAGTGTCGAGCATGACTACCTTCACGTTGGGGCGATTCTGGAGGATCACCTTCGACGTGTTCTGGTAGCCGATGTCGCCCATGCCGCCATCTCCCCCGACCGCCCATACCTTGGGCAGCTCAAGGACTTCGAGATCGGTCATCAGCGTGTCGCTAAAATGGGCGTAGTTGTAGTACTCACGCGGCGTGATGACATCCTTTTCGCGGCGAAGCAGCGCATCGGCAAGCCGCTCGGGGATGACGGAGCGACGACCGTGATCGACGATGAAGCTCTCACCCAGCAGCCAGCCGACGGTGACGCCGTCCTGGAAGAGCGAGTTCATCCAGGGATAAGGATGTGGGTTGTTCGGTGGAGTCGAGCCGTAGACGGTGTTGCAGCCGGTATGCGCGGTCATCGCCATAACGCACATGCCGTTCGGAAGCCGCCCGTCAATCGCCTGGAGATACTTGTGGTTGAAGGCCTCCTGCCGCATGACGCTGGTGAGGGCGTCCACGATTGCCTGGTCGGAGATGGGGCCGTTCTGAGCCATTCGCGCTTTGGTGTCACGGTCGTCCTCGCCACCTAATCCCATGATCAAATGAGCCACGGCTTGCCGCAGCAGGTCGTACTCTTCCGGGTTTCTCTCGTTGAGCGCAGCCAGCTTCGCGACTCCCGTCTGGTCGAGTTCGTCTGCTTTCGCTTGCAGCCGGTCGGCTTTGGCGTGGTAGAGCGGCCTCATGTAGGCTTCGGTGGTGGCAGAGATGGAGCGCAGCACGCTCTTCTCGCCACAGCCGGCGCAGGCGCCATCGCCGCAGACCATGGCGTCGTAGTTGTGCCGAACCATCAGCATGTTGCGCAGCGTAGCCGTCTTGGAATCCTGCGGCCGATCGTCGGTGTAGAGGCCCAGGTATTTCTGCGGCGTATCCGGCAGAAGATTCACGAAGCCGGTACCCGTCTCGTGGTCGGCGTTGACCTCCTCGGTTTCCTCGACCATCTTCAGGGCCTCGTGCTCGCCGCATGCGGTTACGCAGGCAGCGCAGCCTTTACATAAGTCGGAGACGAAGATCGAGAAGATTCCGCCGGCGCCGGGCTTCTTTCTCTCCGGAGTCGAGAAGATGGCATTCACCTTCTGGTAAGCCATGGGCACTTTCTCGAGGATGGCGAAGAGCTGGCGCTTGGCCTCTTCGGAGAATCCATCCACCTCGGCCGTAATCTGGCGGAGGATTTGAGGCAGCGGTGTTCCGGAATTCTTGGCTACCGCATCGGACATCATCTGACGCGTGCGTTTCTCGATCTCGGGGAGGGATTGCAACATCTTCCCGCGCTCGCCCGGATCGGTAACGTAGCGCGTGATCGCAGTGTGCAGGATCGTCTCTACATCTTGCGCACAGTTGGGCAGGGCGGTATCGGGGCAGGCCACGATGCACTCCATGCACTGGGTGCAGTTTTCCGGGATGAAGAGCGGCGTGACCAGGCGCGCGACATACTTCGACGCCGAATCGCCGCTGGCACAGGCCATAACGCCTAGCGAAGCCAGCGCCGACGACGGCTGGTTGTATCCGTAGCCAGAGCGGAACTCGGCATCGAAGGTCGCGATCCGAGTGAACGGAGTGCGCTCGGCCTGGTCGGCGGGCGCAGGGAAGGAGCGGCATCCGTTGCCGTTATCCTCGCTGTTATCACCAATAGCCGTTGGCTCAAGTGCCACACCGCGCATCGAGGACCGATCTTTGGCTTCGAGCTTGCCCACGCGGATCTCATGGACGCGTTCGAAACCCTGCGTCATCACTTCCATGTTCGACTTGACGACGGATTCACCGAGCTGACCAAACTTCTTCACGTATTGCTTGTGAACCACGTTGCGGAACTGCTCCTGGGTTATGCCGAATTCGCCCAGTAGCGGCGAGACCGCGAAGAATGCGCCAAGGAAAGCGTTCCCCTGCATGCGAAGTTGAAGGTCGGTGCGGTCGGTCGCAGCGCGCGCGATTTGGAAACCCGGCAAGGTGAACACACGAATGCTTTTTTCGATGACCTGCTTGCGGGCCCATAAAGGCAACCGCTCCCACGCCGCTTCGCCCGTCTCCTCGCATTCCCACACCAGACTGCCGCCGTCGGCCATGCCGGCCAGCGGATTGGTATGGGTGAATGCCTTCGGGTCGCAACAAAGCACGACGGTGACATGGCGAAGATCGCAATTGACGCGGATTCTTTCCGGGGCCGCGACCAGGAAGTACGCGGTGGGAGCCCCCTTCTTCTCGGAGCCGTACTTGGGATTCGCGCTGACGTGAATGATCTCTTTGGGATTGCCCAGCGCGTCGACGACCTTGTCGCGCTCGTAGAGCAGGTCGTTCAAATCGCCCAGGATGGCGCCCAGGTTCTTGCCCGTGGTGATTGCTCCCCAGCCGCCAATGGAGTGGAAGCGAACCGCGACCGCGCCTTCGGGCAGAAGCGACGGCGTTTCGTCGGACTTCACCTCGTAGGGATGATCGACTCCGAGCACCATAAACGAAGTTCCATCGGAGGCACGCTTGCCGTCGGTGCGAGCGCGAGCGCCAGTGGCAAACTCGTACGCGCCGAAAACCTGCTCCGGCCGGAAGTCTCGCGAGCCCAGGCCATAGATGCCGGAGAAGAGGCGGGGCATCTGCTCGGCGGTGATGGCCGGCAGCCCGCTTGTCGCGGGTCGATCGCCGGTCTGCAATGCCTTGTTGAGCGCCGTGCGGATGTCGCGGCCCATCGGGTTGTCGCCCGCCAACGCCTCGTCGGTGCGCTCCAGTACGATGACATTTCTCTTTCCGGCAAGCGCGTTGATGACCGCGGCTTCGGGGAAGGGACGAATCACGTTGAGGTGAATGGAGCCAACCTTCGCGCCTCTGCGTTGGCGAAGATAATCCACGGCGGCTTCGATATTTTCCGCCGCCGAGCCGAGCGACACGAACACGGTATCCGCGTCGTCAGTCTTATAGGCGCTGAGCATGCCGTAATAGCGGCCGGTCAGCTTTCCGAAATCCGCGTAGGCTTCTTCGAGGAACTGCGCGATCGGTTCGGAGAAGTTGTTGCGGCGCGCGGCGACGCCCTGCATGTAGTTCTCTTGATTCTGCACCGGCCCGAGCAGCACCGGATTGGTGAGATCGATCATGCGCGGCACCCGGCGACGCTTCGGGCCGAACAGGATGCGCTGGCCCTCGGTCGGACAGTCGATGATGTCGTCCGGAGCGCCGAGGAACAGGCGGATCAGTTCCGACTCGTGCTTATAAAAAGTTCGCTCCAGATGGGAAGTAAGAAATCCATCCTGGCAGTTCATGCCCGGCGTCAGGCTCCGTTCGGTCACGCGCCGCAGGATGAGCGCCTGGTCGGCGGTTTGCTGAGCGTCCTTGCCGAACAGAATGATCCATCCGGTGTCAAGCGCGCCGTAAACATCGTCGTGGCCGCAGTGCACGTTGAGCGCGTGCTTGGTCAGCGCCCGAGCGACAACCTCCAGCACCATCGTCGAGCACTTGCCGGGCGCGTGATAATACTGCTCGACGCCATAGAGGATTCCCTGTCCGGAGGTGAAATTCACTACCCGCTTGCCGCACACTGAGTGCGCGATGGCTCCGCCCTGCGCCGCATGCTCGCCCTCGGCTTCGACAGCCAGGGCGCTGCCGCCGAAAACATTCAGGCGGCCTTCGGCGTAGGACTGTTGATAGAGTTCACCTAATTCGGTGGAAGGTGTGATGGGGTAGAAAACGCCGGCATCGGCAATGCGTGTTTCCGTATGGTAGGAGACGAGCTGATTACCGTTTGCGGTAACTCGAATGCCAGGGTAGCGAGGTGGGGTGGTCATAATTTCCTCCGCTAGCATTTACTTCTCGGTGAGCTGTCATTAGGAATATCTTCACGCCGACTTCCCGTCGTGAACGCCAGGCACAAACATTTTCACCCTGGCGGCGCACGTTTGTCAGTGATCTATGTCGCATCGGGAAGTGACGGTCGCACTCGGGCGCATTCGGGCAGATGATTAGCCGCGGGATCTGACCGAGCTTGCCGTCCGTTTCGCTGCCGAACCTGCCTTGTGCACGTTCCCGGCGGTTACACTGGCCAGTGGGTTTTCAGCGTCCCCCTCCTGGGAAGAATAGAGAAATTCTTCGATTTCCTCGATTCGTTCGCTGGCGTCAAAGTAACCAATCTCAATGAGGTCTCGCGTGTACCTGGGCGTGAATAGCAGGTAACTCATCAGATCGGCACAGGAAGCCGCGTCTCGTCCCAAACTGGATATAAAGTACTGGAGCAGAGGGGGCATGTCTCTCTGGTGCCGCTCCGCCAGATCCGATAAATTGACCGAAGGCGAGATGACCAAGGTCCCCACTGACCGTATCTTTTCATGTCCTGCAATCCCAAGTTGATTGATGTGGCCATCGTTGAGCAACTGATTCAAATGTTCAAGGTGCTCGAGGTCAGTTGCGAGATGGTCCAGAAACATAACGTTCAAAAGAACTCCCATCACTTGCGCGATAGAAGGGTTTCTCTCATCCGCGGTTTCCTCTTGACTTTCTTTATTTCCGCAGCGGACGCCGATCGCGAAAACCTTCTCCGCCCCCAGGCGGATCACCGGGCTGAGAGGCTGTTGCAGGCGCGCACAACCATCGCCGAAGAAGGCGAATCCACGCGGGGTTTTAAGTTTTACCGGCTGGAAAACCATAGGAATAGCCGAGGACGCGCAAACGTGGTCGACCGTGATCTTGGTCGCCACCGTCACCAGCCTAATCCGCCTCCACATCGGATGACCCTTTTTTCCCTGGATGAAGAGATAGCTTCTTCCCGAGTTATAGTTGGTCGCGGAAATCGCCAGAGCGTAGAGGTCCCCGCGCTTGATGTTTTCCTGGATCCGGTCGCAGTCAAGGTGCTTACTGAGAAAATGGCGTAAGGGAGTGGCATCTAATAACGATCGGGCATTGCCTCCCCCCAGAATCGCGCCAAAGGAGAGATCGAATATCCAGGTTAGGGAATTTTGCGCCTGGGGCCAGAGACCACAGCGAAAGATGTCGGAAGGCTGGAGAGTCGCCCAACCTTCTGCAAGACGCTGGGTTGCCAAAGCAAACTCGCCGCAACCTGTGGCCAGAGCGGCGCCATTAATCGCTCCCGCGGAAGCGCCTCCGATGATCGGAAAAGGATTACCCTGTGTGCGGGCGAGTTTCAGCTCCCCAATGCGCTTGAGAACACCGGCTTGATAAGCGCCGCGAGCACCGCCGCCCGTCATGACTAGACCGACCGCGTTTTCCATCGTTCGCCCTCGCTGGGCCCGCTTTGGGAACATCCAGTTTAGTCACAGCTTCCCGTGCAGCCGCACGCAGCCACAGGGATTCCACTGCCTGGCTTCGTAGCGACGTCACGCAACCGAGTCCGTGGAGTGGTGCGGTGACAGGCGTCTTCCCAACTTCCATGGTTCTGCATATAGACCTGCTCCCATCAGCGATTCCATTGCCCGCCAATATTCAACCTCACTGGGCCCACCCTTGGCTGTGACCAGACTCACAGCGCTGCGTGAGAAGAATTCGGGTTGTCGAGACAGTGTCGCCTTGCCCCGGGACCCTTGACGACATCCTGATTAACAGTGACGTTACGAGATCGGACGATAACTTCTGATTTGGGTACGGGTTAGAAACGCCTCTGCAAACAGGTGTGTTCGTCGAAGGCTTACTTTCTAACGGTAAGGAAGCATCCAGCCTCGTAGGCCCGCCCAAGCAAAGCTTGGACGGGGCACCCTCGCGAGTTCAAATGACTGCGATGGGCCGGGCCAGCCGCCGACAGGTTACGAAACGGTTTTCAATGAACTTCTGATATCTGGGAGTACATCAAGCAAAGGCTTATGCTGGCACCCAGGTCGGTCGTCCAAAGGATAGGACACCGGAGTGCAAGTGATGCTCCCTTGGTTCGTGGTGGGCCTCCCCCTCCAGTCCAAGGAATTGCAGGCACGCTGCGGAAACGCGGGTTCGAATCCCGCCCGGCCTTTCAAACTCTACTGTACAAGCTGCTGCAGTGTAAAACTCGGTCGTGCACGCCCACCCGCAGCGAACCCCCAAAGAATGCCCGCTTTTGCGATTACAGCCCCGCTGGCAGCGTTTCGCGCGTTGAGCATCTATCTGCTGTTGGTGAGAATGCGGTAAAGTTGAAGGTCAGCGTGGAGGCGCATTACAGCAATGTGGACTCTTTCCCAAGCAGGGCAGTTACTAGGCGCTGGCACGCTAGGTGGGTTCATCGCTGGCGAGATCAATCGAAGGTTGTCTACTAGGCAGGAGAGACGCGGACATCTGGGGAAGGCGATGGCCGATCTGTTGGAGGTTCGATATGGACTTCTAGCCATTGAAGCGATTGGAAGAGAGCTGACCAAATTAACAGGCTCGGCTGATGTGATCGGACCGCAATTCTACGCCATCGCTAACGTATTCCTTCCAAATTGGGATGAACTTCATTCACGATACGACCTTGCTGTAAGCGCAATCGCGGGATTCAATCCGGTGTTAGGCTTTCGACTGCGGTCGAAGGACATCGCCAGACCGCTGTTCGCGACCCTTAGCAAGCTAGCCGCTGAAGATCAGCAAACCGCAACGGTCTTCCCAGCAGTGGCGCAAGCAATTGGCACTCCGGTGAAAGCTGGCCTCGAGAGAGCGATTCTAGCTATCGCGTGGAAGCACGGAATCTGGACATGGATCGAAGCCAAGAAGCAGATACGTATCAAGGTGGAACTTCCGGCAGACCTAATGACGAAGCTTTTCCCTCCTGCCCTGTTGGCAGCGGCGAGAGCGGCCGGCAGCCCACAAACTGTGCCCGATGCAAGGGCGCCACTGCCAAAGTCAGGGGCGGTCAACTCGCGACCCGGTCAATAGCTCCGTGTACCTCAGTTTCGCGATTCAGGCCATTTTGACGGGCTGATCGAAGTGCTAAACTTTGGTGCATGAGTGACCCGTGGTGGCCCTCCGCAATTCTCCGTCTCAGCTGGCCCGTAGCGGTTCTCTTGCTGGCGTTCCTTTTTCGTGAAGCAATCAGCAGTCTGATTGGGCGTATCCACAAACTCAAAGCGAGTTCAAAGGGAGTGGAACTGGTTCTGCACAAAATGGAAAAAGAAGGTCAGTTGTCAGTGTCCTCGCGGGCCGAACTAGCAGGGCTTTCGTCTCACGATATCTGGGCACTCGACAGCTTTGCGCAGGGGAAAATAATCACAAAGGTCGATCAAATGAGCCCAGCGCAGCGAGTCGCGGCACGAACTCTTCTTGATTTGAATCTTTTGGCCCTTTTCGGTGAGGGGCCGAATAGACAGGTAGCTGTCGCGCCTCTCGGACGCCAGATGCTTGATGCAGCAAAGTTACTGCCGCTGTTGTGAACTTGCGGGCGGGTGGCCGTCCAAGCTTCGCTTGGGCGGATCCTTTGACTTTTTTTCATCACAAACGCCCAGTGAGCACCATCACAGACCTCCAACCGCCCGTCGGCGACAATGGTGATCGACCTGTGGCAGGACAGAGGTGTGCCCGTCATCAAGACGCCCCTCGAAGCTGCCCCAGCCTCACTTGTCGGCGCTCATTGAAAACACGAACAGGAACGGGATCTGTCCTAAGTCCTTATTCCGGAATACTTTGATATAACTCCTTATGATTCAAAGACCAAGTCCGGAAATTGACGCTAACTCGATGATTCTAGGAGGCCGGGGGGGAGGGGGGTACCGGTACTATCTGGTAACTATCAGGCAATAATTAAGAATTAGAGTCAAAAGCAGCGGACAGGAGTGTCCGCTCTACACAAGCCTCAGCTTTGTCCTTTGTCGCGTGAAGTGTCGCCTGCTACATGCTCATCTCTGAAATCGGCAGGCTCGGTGGGTAGCTCGACTTGGTGGGCCCGTTCCAGGGCTCGGAAATACTCAGGGCGGGAATGGCGGTAATGGTCGGCTGGGATTTTGCCGTTTAGCCAGGCGGTATCCATGGGGTAGACCGTGGGGTCGAAGATCACCATGTAGAAGTGCCAGATGAGGATGGAGAAGGTGGCTAGGATCGCCTCATACCAATGCACGGCCGTGGCCGCGTCCGTCACCCATTTCGGATAATGGCGCAGGGCAAAATTGTTGAACCACAGCAGGAAACCGGAGACGGCCATGACAACGCTCCCCCACATGAAGGCCAAGTATTCCAGCTTCTCCGCATAGTTGAATTTCGCGAACTTCGGCTCCTGTTTGGTGAGACCGAGGTTGTAGCGGAAGACGTCCAGCATGTCGGTGGCGTCCTTGATGGTCGGGATCATGGCCCACAGGAAAGCGCGATCGGGCTTGTTCCGCGCCAGATGCACGAAGTGGTAGGCGATGGCCAGGAGCATGACTACGGCTGCGGTGCGGTGCAGGCCGCCGCGCCAACCGGCGGCGGACTCCCAGAGCAGGAGCGGCTTGGACCACCAAAACTCTGGATACTTTAAGGCGAATCCGGTGAACACCAGGGTCGGGAAACTCACCATGATGCCCCAGTGCGCGATGCGGAACCACAGGTTCATGCGCAACACCATCTCGCCGGATTCCTTGCGCGGGCGGCGGCGAATTAGCTTGGCCAGAAAGTCGAGCAGGTTGTGGAGCAGCATGAAGCCCAGCGTCGCAGGGATCAGCACCAGGTAGGTCCAGCGAATATACTCCACCACCGGGTTATTGGGGCCCGCGCCGGTCTGGACATGGATGGGACCGATGGCGAACTTGGCTTCGGCCACGCCTTGGTGACATGCTCCGCACGTTTTCGGGAGGTTGGCGGCATTGACGGTGGAGCGCGGGTCGCTGGAGCGAAGAATGGAATGCACGCCATGGCACGACGCGCAATTCGCCGCTCTCACTTTTCCTTCTTGCAGCGCCAGGCCGTGATAGCTGCCGGCGTAGGAGGGCAGGCGATCCGCAGGCAAATCATAGCGCAGCGCGAGGCGGGGATCGCCGTGGCAACGGCCGCAGGTCTGGGCGGAGACATTCTCGGCATTCAAGGGCGAGGCCGGGTTGCTTGGGTCCATGATCAGGTGCTCGCCGTGGCAGTCGATGCAAACGGGGGCATCCCGCACGCCGGATTTGACCGCTACGCCGTGGACACTCTCGTTGAACTCGCGGGCGATTTCTTTGTGGCATTGGCCGCAGGTCTCGGGCACTTTCCAGTGATTGACCTTGGATCGCTCATCGGTGGCGGGATAGATACCGTGACTGCCATGACAACTGGAACAGGTTGCGGCCTCCTTGCCGAGCGCGACTGCGCGCCCGTGAACGCTGGCCTTGTAGGAAGCCACCGGATGCGCCACGGGAATGTTGTGCCGCGACAAAAAGCCGGCATCGCTGTGGCACTTGGCACAGGTATCCGCTAGATTCTTGCGGGCCACGGTCGAGTCGGCTTCGCTGGAGGCTTTCACAGCATGGATGGGACCGTGACAGGAGACGCATTTGGGGGCGTCGTGGTCGCCGTGTTTCGCGACCTGGCCATGAATGCTGGAGGCGAGGTCTTTCACTTCGTCCGCGTGACACTCCGTGCACTTTCCGGGAATCAGGTTTTCCGCCGTGGTCAGGTCGTGCACGCTGCCGTGACAGGTTGCGCACGCGGATTCTCCGAGGACGGAGTGGGCGCTGGCGGGGAAGGCTTTGGCCTCGTCCGCATGGCAGGTGGCGCATTGCACTTTGGCGATTTTGGCGGGATGCGGGAACTCTTTGATGGTGGTGTGGCAATCCTTGCAGCCGAGAACTCCGTGGGCGCTGGCGGCATGCTTGGCAGGATCGATGGAAATGCTTTTCCCGGCGGCGGACTTCATTCCGGCTTCGCCGTGGCAGGCCAGACATTCCTGGTCTGCGGCGGCCGCAGCGAATGCCACGGCCGAAGTCAAAATCACAGCCAGGTAAATCAAAGCAACCCGAGTTGCGCGCATTTCCAGACCCTTCTCGTTAATTCAAGTGCAAAAATTAAGCTGCAAACCAGTCAACCGCAAATCGGATCTAGCGGTATGCGAACAACATGGCATAGATGATCCACAGCACAATGAAGAATCCCACGGTCAGCGCTGCCCAGGCGAAGGCTCGAATCGTGCGGGTGACTATTGGTTGATACGCCTCCTCCATGTGTTCTTCCAGTTGCCCGCTGGCGACTAGGGCTTCATACTCTCTGGGCTTGTCTCTTTCTAATTCTTCCAGCGGCATGCGCCCGGTGAATACCGTGATATCCATGGGAAACTTTTCGGGGCGCAGATGGGTATTGAAGAAATGGACGGTAAAGATGAAGCCCGTGGCGAGGAGCGCCTCGTCGCTGTGAATGATGGTGGCGACGTTGAGGAACGATCCCGGCAAAAAGCGCGTGAAGAGCACCGGAAACCACAGCGTTAGGCCGGTAGTACCGATTACCGCGATTCCCCAAAACACCGCGAAATAGTCGAATTTTTCCCAGTACGTCCAGCGGCCATAGGCAGGCCGCTCGCCCAGGCCCACAAACCACTTCAGCGTGCCCACGAACTCCGTTAGGTCCCGGCGGTTCGGCATCATGCTGCCCGGTCCAAACAGCAGCGCGAGCCACGAACCGTGCTCCCTTTTCTTCTGCCGGTACAGGTCCACCAAGTGGGTAATGAAAACTCCGAACATCACCAGGGCGGCACTGCGGTGAAGGTTGCCCGCGCTTTCGAAGCCTCCGAGCAGATGAGAAAGCACCGCAGCCCATTTTGTGTAGGAGAACTTCAGGGTCAACCCCGTCAGCGCCAGGCACATGAAGCTCACGATCATGCAGATGTGCAGGATGCGCTGCAACCGGCTAAAGCGGACGAACTGGCGTTCCGGAACTTCGCCCTTAGGCATCGGGGTGCTCCTTGGTGCTTTCCTTGGCGGCGTGAGTTTCGGGCATGGCCGCGAGTTTCGCTTCCGCGGCGCGCAACTCCTGGCGCATCTGGAAAGCTCGGGGCAGCCAGAGCAGCGTATGGGCGCCACCGACCACGAAGGTCACCAGGAGCAGCGTGGTCATGCCCCAGAAGGTGTAGAAGAGGAACGGGTACTTTTTCGGGTCGTGGTGAGTGGCGTGGGTCAGGTATCCGGCGAAGCGCCGGGTCGCGCCCGCATGGCACTTGCCGCAGGTAGCCGCCACGTTGGCCCGGCTGAGGTGCGAGCGTGGATCCGT
>Ga0208820_1000206_pt1 | contig 56065 bp, 37 predicted proteins | sample June2015DPH_16_5_FD_184713 | JGI IMG/M metagenome (GOLD analysis project Ga0208820, IMG submission 184713) | Peatland microbial communities from SPRUCE experiment site at the Marcell Experimental Forest, Minnesota, USA - June2015DPH_16_40... | ecosystem: Environmental > Terrestrial > Soil >...
GGCCACGCGGTCCTTGCCCATTTCGTGCGAACAATAGTCGTACAGCGTGAGCTGGATGCGGTTGTTCTTGGGGTCCGATAGGGCGATGGCTCCGCGCGCCACCGTGATCATCGGGCCTTCGGCTTTTTCGCGCATGCCCGAAACGCGCTGCTCGGGGGGGGTGATATCGGCGATGAACACCGGCCGCCACGTCACTACGGGCCCCGTCCCCACGTCGCCCACGTAGAGAATCCGGTTGGGGAAACTTTCGTTGAAGACGCGCGGCTCGATTTCCGCCGAAAGCTGCCCTTGCAGGAGCCGGTTGACGATGTCGGTGCTCCTGCGGTAGGCCAGCGGCGTGAGCCGCAGCGAAGCCAGGCCCGCCACGCTCATCCCCAGCGCGGCGAACAGCACCACCGGCATGATCACCTTCCGGCTGGAGACGCCCGCCGCGCGCATGGCGATGATTTCGCCATCCGACGCCATCCGGCCGAGCCCGATCAGAATGCCCACCAGCACGCCGAACGGAATGGTGAGCGGCAGCACCGGCGGCATCGCCCAGAGCAGCAGCTCCACAACGGTGGAGAAGGACGCGTTGTTGGCTCCCACCAGAATCGCGAACAGCTTGTCGGCCGCGCGCAGGAAAATGACAAACGTAGCCAGCAGGGTGCCCAGCACCGCGCTGGTCAGGATCTCGCGGAATACGTAGCGGCCCAAGAGGCGCATAGCCGTCCCTAACGCGCCATCTCCGGCGGCGGCGCCACGGGCAGCTTGGGCAGCTCGGATTCCACCGGGTGCAGTTCCAGGTCGTCGATGATGATCGAGGGCGCCACCACGCAGCTTTCCGTGGTGTAGCTGCTCGCGCCCACCAGCGCCAGCGGAAGGCCGTTATCCAGATAGTCGAAGACCGTGTTGTCGTCGCCGGCCAGCAGGATGTCCTTGAGCGACCGCACGTTCAGCTCGCGGAAGCGAAGCCCGCGCACCAGTTCCTCGCGGCCGTCCGGATAGACCTTGTAAATCAGCACCGGCGAGCTGATGGGATGCGCCGCGCCGTCGCCCGCGGTGAACGTGCGCCGCAATTCATCGAGCGACGCCGTGGACGGGTAATCCATCTTGCGCACCACGATGCCATAGGCGAGGTTGCGCGCCTTTACCAACTCGATCAGTTTTTTCTTGAGATCGCCGGCGGGCGTGGTTTCCGAGGAGCCGATGAACAGGTTGCCGATGCCGGCGGTTGCGGCGCCGTACGGCCCCGGCAGCCGCGCGTGGCCGTTCGAGCCGGAAAATCCGTGCACCGGCTGCCGCGTCAGCAGGAAGGCTTTGAGAACGCCTTTTTCCACCAGCGTGAGCGGCTGCGCTTTGACGCCTTCGCGATCCACGTCATAGGCGCCGAACAGCGGCCGGCCGCGCCATTCCTTCTGGGTGGGGTCGTCCACCACATCGAACGACTCAGGCAATACGCGCGCGCCCAGCCGCCCCTCGAGCTCGCTCGCCTCGAATCCGCCGCGCCCGCCTTCGGGTTTGCGCGCGAGCGCCAGGTTGCGGCCCAGCAGCTCGGCGAAGATCTGCGGGCCGGCAGCGCCTTCAAACAGCACCGGGCCGCTGTAATCTTCGCCCTTGGGGGCCTTGGCCAGCGCTTCCAGGTTCTGCGCCATCTCGCGCAGCGTGCTGTTCAAGGCGGCATCGCCCGGCAGGTGCGCGGCGTCCAACGCGAGGAAGTCGACCGCATCGTGCAGCATCATGCCATCCGCCGCTTGCGACACCGCGCGCGCCCGCAGGGAAGCGGCATTTTCGGCCGCCCGCACCGCCGTGCCTTCCGAATTCACCACGTAGTAACCGCCGGCCTCGGCCTCCAGCTCCACGCGCGAATCCAGCACTCCGCGATAATCGGCGAAAATGGCGGACAGCGCGCGCACCCGCGCCGCCCAATCGTCTTCGTCGATCGCCAGGCGGCCCAGTTCGTGAACATACTCGATCCGTAGGGCATGCGAAAAGTCGTCGGCGGGATTGCTTTCGGTGAGATTGCGCAGCGCGGCGCGCTTGCGCGAAATGGTCTCCACGGCGCTCTTGTAGACCGAATCGGTAGCCAGCCACAGGTAACGGCGCAGCACCGGATAAGAGTCGTCGAGCGGCCAATGGCCCAGGTCATAGCGCGTGCCGCCCACGCGGCCGGCGAAGTTCGTATTGTCGAATTTGTAGTCGCCCACGCGGACGGTGATCTCCGGCTGCCGGATATGGTCGCGGCGCCGCGCCAGCAAGCCGCCGAGCGAAGCCGACACGACAAACGCGTCCCCCTGGTCGATGATGTATTGAACGAAATACGGCGCATCCAGGTTGGAGACGGTGAGCTTGCTCGAGCGCGCGATTTCGTCGCGCATGGCCGTCAGCACCGGGTCCGGCGCGGGAGCATCCGCCGCCCACGCCGCCAGCATCGCCGTGGCCGCGGCCAGCACCAGCCGTTTCGAAGTTGACAGGCGAAAGCGCCTGTCCCACTTTGGCGCGGGAATGTGGGGCAGGCGCTTTCGCCTGCCAACCGGTTTTTTCACAACCCACCACCTTTTTCGCTCGCCGGCGCCGGAAGCAGCGGCGGCCGGTCGTTGGCTTTGGCTTTCTTTTCGATTTCGATTTCCGACACCAGGATGGCCGGCGACACCGCCGACACCGGTATGCTCCCGCTTTCCGCGCCACAGTAGCCGTTGAATACTTCCGGCTTGTCTCCGGTGGCGAGGATCTTGGCGAAGCTCGCCAGCGGCGTGCCCACAATATCGGCGCCGCGCACCAGTTCGTCCGGGCGGCCGTCGGCATACACGCGGTACACGATCACCGGGACCACGCTGAAGGCCTGCAACCCGCCGCGGCCGGTGTTGGTGAACCCGTTGGTGATGTCGCGGAAGTAGAGGCCGTAAGGCTTGTTCTGCCGCTGGATCTCTTCGATCAGCATCTCGCGCAGCTTGGCGTCGGACACGGCCTTGGCCGATTGCACGATCAGGTTGGACTGCCGCGACACCACTTCGTAACCGGGCTGGCGCCGGCCGTGGCCGTTGGACTGGCTGAAACCGGCGATTGGCGAGCGAGACATCAGGAACGTTTTGAGCACGCCGTTTTCGACGGCGGTCATCGGCCTCGCCTTCACTCCCTCGTCGTCGTAGTCGTACCAGCCGTAGAGGTCCTCGCCCGCCATGGAATGCCGCGTGGGATCGAAAATCACCGACAGGAAATTGGGCAGCACCTCGGTGCCGACGCTCTTGGTGAAGGTCTGGCCCTCGTCCTCATCCTTTTGGCGGAAGCCCTCGACGCGGTGGCCGAAGATTTCGTGAAAGAATACGCCTGCGGCACGGCCTGAGAGAATGGCCGGTCCGACGAACGGTTCGGCTTCGGGCGCGTCGAGCAGCGCCGTCACGTCCTTAGCGACGCGGTCGATCGCCGCCAGCACGGTCTTGTCGTCCGGCAAGCGGTCCGCGTCTTCCGCTTCAAAGCTCTCGAAGCTGGCGACGTCGGCGCCATCGGCGGCTTTGGCGGAGGCGGAAACGAAAATGCGCGCGTAGCCGCGGCCGAATTCCAGGCGGGTTCCTTCCGTGTTCACGAAGTACCGCGTCTCGGCCTGGCCGGAAACCGTCACCCGGCTGGTGAGGACGCCGGGATAATTGCGGAACCGCTCGGAGAGCTTGCGGATGCGGCCGGTCCAATCCTCGACGTCGAACTTGAGCTTCAAAGGCGCGGCGAGCGAAACCTCGGGCGGCGCGCTGGAGAAATCGGCCGAGGCGTCCTGTTCGGCCACTTTCACTTGCGTGTTGGTCTCGATCCGGATCAGGCGCTCCGCCGCCGCGCGATAGGCGCGATCGGTATCCTCCCACAGGCGGTGCTTAATGGAATTGACGTTGTCTTCGTAAGTGATCTGCGATCCGGAAGTGAACTGCGCCGCTCCGCCGCCGGCTCCGCGCACGCGGTGGTAGTTGTCCAGTTTCGGAGAGCCCACGCGCACGGAGACATCCAGCGTTCGAGATTTCCCACCGCCCGCGGAGTCGATCGAGCCCAAGGTCCCGGACACGTTGTAGACGTCTTCCTGGGTGATTTCGTAACTCAGAAAGTAGGGCGGAGGGTCCGCCTTGTCCTTGAGCGCCTGAAAGTTGCGCCCGAGTTCCTGGCTCATGGCATCCAGCAGCGTCGATTGAGCCGTGGGAGCGGCTGCCAGCGCGAGCGGCAGCGCCAGGCGGAGCAGGATCGAAGGGGTCAAATCTCAGCATAGCAAACTGGCCTCGGCGTCCCGTTGTGCTACAACGCTAAGGTGGGCGGACGCGGAACCAATCGGATCGCGCCGCTCCCCTCGGAGGTTTTCGTTATGACGAACCAACACGATGCGACGAAACTGGTTCTGCTGCTGGCGGTTCCTCTTTGCCTTGCGGCACAGAATGCGCCCACCCCGGTTTGGAATTTTGCCGTTTCCGGCGATTCGCGCAATTGCGGGGACGTGGTGGTGCCCGCCATCGCCCAGCAGGTGGTGGCGAGCGGAGCCAGCTTCTACTGGCACCTGGGCGACTTCCGCGCGATATACAAGATCGACGAGGACATGGCGCCGCCGCCCGAGCTCCACCTGTCTCCGCCGAGCCTCGACATGAAGAGCTACTTGCCCAAGGCGTGGCCGGATTTCATCGAGCACCAGATCGGGCCCTTTGGCAAGCTCGAGGTTTTCCTGGGCATCGGCAATCACGAAGTGATTCCTCCCCAGACGCGCGACGGATACGTGGCTCAATTCGAAAGCTATCTGAACAGCCCGACCCTGGCTGCCCAGCGCCGGGCCGATGGCGACACGGCCGGCGCCCGCACGTATTATCACTGGGTCATGAATCACACCGATTTCCTGTCGCTCGACAACGCCAGCAACAGCTTCGACGCGGAGCAGATGAAATGGATCCGCGCGCGCCTGGCCGCCGACCGGAAATCCGGCGACATTGTGACGGTGGTCGCCGGCATGCATGAAGCGCTGCCGGGAAGCAAGGGACTGAGCCACAGCATGTGCGATTCCGGCCCGGGAATCGAAACCGGGCGCGAGGTTTACAACCTGCTGTGGGACCTGCAGCAGAGCGGCAAGCGGGTGTACGTGCTGGCCAGCCACTCGCACTTCGTAATGGACGATGTTTACCGCACATCTTATTGGGGCGATCGCGTGCTGCCGGGATGGATTGTCGGCACCGCCGGCGCGGTGCGTTACCGGCTGCCGGAAGGCGTTGCGGGCGGGACGATCAGCAAGACAGATGTGTATGGCTACCTGCTGGCCACGGTGATGTCGGACGGTTCGATTCAATTTGAATTCCGGCAGATCGGCCTGGACGATCTGCGGCACGCCAATGGCGGGCGGTATCCGGACGCGCTGGTCGGCTGGTGCTACAGCAAGAACGCGGATCAGAAGATTCCCAAGCCGGAAGCTTGCGGGGCGGGGAAGTAGACGTGGGGCAGGTCCCCGACCTGCCAACGCCCGCCTGCGGGCGCTGCTTTCACACAGCCGCTGGATGAGCAGGCGGTTTCCGGCAAGATCTGCCGGTAAATAGGGGCTAAGTGCTTTGTTTGCGAAAAAATTCCGGCAGACTCTGCCGGAAAATACTCGTGGGGTAGGTTGGTAACCTGTCGGTAACGCCGGCGGGCGCTGGCAGGTCGGGGACCTGCCCCACTTTTTGAGATCGATCTGGCGCGTGCTCGAATACTGGCAAAGAACCGGCGACAAGATCGCCGGCGTTACCGGGAAGTAGATGCTCTATGCGGCCGTGGGCGTGCGAATCTAAACTGAAGAGGTGTTTTCGATGAATTGGCGAAGCGCGCGATGGCTGATGTGCGGGTATCTGATAGCGGCGGCTGGCGGCGGCGCACAGCCGCAGGCGGCCGAGCCGCTGGGGCTGTTCGCGGAGCATGCGGACGTCGGCACGGTTCTGCACGCGGGGTCGGTGACCTACGATGCGGCACGGCGCAGCTATACGATCAGCGGCAGCGGCGAAAACGTGTGGGCGACGGCGGATGCGTTCCAATTTGTCTGGAAAAAGATGGAGGGAGATTTCACGCTGACGGCGGACATTTCGGTGCTCGGGCAAGGCGGAGATCCGCACAAGAAGGCGATGCTGATGGCGCGGCAGAGCCTGGACGCGGATTCGGCGTACGCCGACGTGGCGCTGCACGGCGTCGGGCTGACGTCGCTGCAAGCGCGCGATGCCAAGGGCGCCGATACTCACGAAATCCAGTCGAACATTTCCGCGCCGAAGCGGCTGCGGCTGCAAAAGTACAACGGTGAGTTCACGATGTGGCTGGCGGGCGAGGATGGCCAGTTCCGCATGGCGGGCGGTTCGATGCGAGTGCCGATGACGGGGGCCTTTTACGTGGGGCTGGGAGTCTGTGCGCACAACAAGGACGCGGTGGAGAGGGCGGAGTTTGGGAACGTCGCCTTGGGTGAGGTTTCGTCGGAATGGGGCGCACAGCTCTACACCTCTCTCGAGACCGTCGACGTTGCTTCCACGGACAGGCGTGTCACCTACGTGAAGTCAAGCAAAAATGCGGATATTATAAGGGCGCCGAACTGGACGCCGGATGGCGCGTCGCTGTTGTTCGGCTACGGCCTCGCGATCGAGCGCGTGCCGGTGTCTGGCGGCGAGCCCAAGATGGTCTGCACGGGCGAACTCTCCGTAGGTGACGACCATAGCATCTCGCCGGACGGCAAGTTGCTGGGCTTTAGCGGCGTCGAGCCCGGGTTTGGGAGTTACAGTGCGATGTACATCGTGCCGATTGGCGGCGGTGCGCCTCGGCGTGTCACTGCAAAATCACCGGCCTTCTGGCAAGACTGGTCGCCGGACGGAAAGACCATCCTCTTCCTGTTGACCGATGACCAGTATCGCTTTGGAATTTACACGATGCCGGTTGCCGGAGGCACGGAAACGCGCCTTATTGGGGGCCCCGCCGCCTCTATCCGCGGCTCCGCCGGGTATTCGCCAGACGGAAACTACATTTACTTCCACTCGAATCGTTCGGGCGCGGCGGAGGTCTGGCGCATGAGATCCGATGGGTCGCACCCGGAACAGGTGACCAAGGACGGCGCGGGTAATTGGTACCCGCATGTCTCGCCGGATGGCCGCCTGCTGGCGTTTCTCACGGCCCGGCAGCAAGGCGCGGACGGCTCATTTCTCGCGCCGATCGCACTACGCGTGATGACGCTCGCCGATGGGCATGTTCGCGTGGTCGCGAAGTTCACCGGCTCAAATAACTCGATGCCGGCTCCATCCTGGTCGCCGGATAGCCGTCGCCTCGCGTTTATGAGCTACCAGGGTGTCGGTCCCGACACTGATCGGCCGCGCATGTTTGCCCCCAAGAAAATCGTAAAATAACAGCAGTGCCAGAAATAATCACATTGCCGGAAACTTCACAAGACTTCTATCGAATTCAGAAGCTGCCGCCGTACGTATTCGCGGTGATCAACGAGATGCGCGCCAAGGCGCGCGCGGCCCAGATCGACGTCATCGACCTGGGGATGGGCAACCCGGATGGGGCTACGCCGCGCGTGGTGGTGGCGAAGCTGGTGGAGGCGGCACGCAACGCGCGCAACCATCGCTACTCGCAATCGCGCGGGATTCCGCGGCTTCGCGAGGAAATCACCAAGCGCTATCTCACCAATTACGGCGTGGAACTGGACCCGGAGCGCGAGGCCATCGTCACCATCGGCGCCAAGGATGCGTTGGCGCACCTGCTATTTGCGACCGTGGGTCCGGGCGATGTGGTGGTTTCGCCGAACCCCGCGTACCCGATTCATCAATACGGCGTGATCATGGCGGAAGGGTGTGCGGAAAAGCTGCCGATGCCAGATGCGCCGACGTTTCTGAATGCGCTCGAAGGCTTCTACCGCACGGCAACGCGCAAGCCCAAGATGCTGCTGATTAGCTTCCCGCACAATCCCACCACGGTGTGCGTGGACCTCGATTTCATGAAGGAAATCGTGCGCCTCGCGGCGGCGCACGGCACCATGATCATCCACGATTTCGCTTACGCGGACCTGGGCTTCGACGGTTACCGGCCGCCCAGCATTTTGCAGGTGGATGGCGCCAAGGAGATCGCGGTCGAAATCTTTTCCATGTCGAAGAGCTACAACATGGCGGGCTGGCGCGTGGGTTATTGCCTGGGCAACCCGAAGATGATCGCGGCGCTGGCGCGGATTAAGAGCTACCTGGACTACGGCGTGTTCCAGCCGATTCAGATCGCATCGATTGTGGCGCTGCGCGAGTGCGAAGCCGATACCAAGAAGATCTGCGCCGTGTATCAGAAGCGGCGCGACGTACTGGTGGCGGGGCTCAAACGCGCGGGATGGCCGGTGGAGAAGCCGCGCGGCTCGATGTTCCTGTGGGCGCCGCTGCCGGAGCGGTATCGCGAGCTGGGGTCGTTCGAGTTCTCGAAGATGCTGCTCGAAAAAGCGCTGGTGGCGGTTTCGCCGGGGATAGGGTTCGGGCCGTTGGGCGAAGGGCACGTGCGGTTCGCGCTGGTCGAAAACGAGCAGCGCATCCGGCAGGCCACGAGGGCGATCGGGCAGTTTCTCAAGGGGTAGGGCGGGCGGCTATCCGGCAACGGCGGAGACAAGCTGGAGGTTGTCGAGATGCCGGTAATCCCTGGGATTGTTCGTCACCGGGGGCACCGAAAGCACCAGCGCCGTGGCCGCGATCCATGCGTCCGCGGAGCTCATCGGCCGGCCTTTTCGCGTGCTTTGGTTTCGAACCACCGCCCAGGTGGAACATAAGAGGCTGTCGGAATGGAGAACCGAGAAATCGGCCAGATACGCTTCCAGCACGTCACACTTGCGCGGCCCCCAGTTCGCATCCAGTGCGCCCTGGCGCATTTCGGCCACGGTCATGAACGAAACGACCAGCTCGGAGCCCCGAATCATGTCGACGTAGCGCGGCGCGAATTCCGGATGCCATTTCAAGACAAAACTGGCTACGTCGGTGTCAACGACCAGCCTTGCCGTTGCGGTTGGAGGAGAGGTCTGTATGGCGCTGCTCATGGATGAGGCGTACGAAGGCTTCGGATTCCTCGGCTGGTGCTGGGTCGACGTGACTCAAAAGGCGATCGAACGAAAACGGACCGGACCGGATGAGGTTGGGCGGATCCTTGACGGGCTGTTGTGGCGGGCGATCCATCTTGATTACTATTCTAGCGCCTCACTTGCGCGCGTGTGCTGCCAGGCAGGATGATCGTTTCTAATGCTTCGACCGTCAGAAGCGGTCCAGAACGGAACACACTATGACACAAGCCATTCGACTTACGCCGTCGCTGCGCGAAAAGGTGTGGGGCAAGACGCGGCTGGAGCCGTGGTTTCCCGATTCGGCTTCGAAAATCGGAGAAGCCTGGTATCTCGCGGAGCGCGAACTTCCGTTGCTGGTGAAGCTCATCTTCACTTCCGAGCGGCTTTCGGTGCAGGTGCATCCCGATGACGGCGAGGACGGGCCACGCGGCAAGACGGAGATGTGGCACATTCTGGAAGCCGAGCCGGGCGCGACCATTGCGGTCGGTTTTCGCGAGCCCATCACGCGCGCGCGGCTGATGGAAGCCACGCGCAGCGGGGAGATCGAGCGCCTGTTGAACTGGATCGAAGTGAAGCCGGGCGAGACGTATTTCACGCCCGCGCATACGGTTCACGCGATCGGCGCCGGCATCGTGCTCTGCGAGATTCAGCAGAATTCCGACGTGACGTATCGGCTGTGGGACTACGACCGGGGACGGCCCATTCAGGTGGAGAAGGCGGTACCGATCGCCGATCTGGGCGTGTATCCGGGAGCCGCGCGCCCGGTGCGCGTGAGCGACACCCATCAGGAACTGGTGCGCGATCGTCATTTCATCACGGAACTGGTGCAACTAGGCTCCGGTGCGGCCGAAGCGCCGGAGCCGCACGCATGCCAACTCTGGATCGTCATCGAGGGCAACGGGAATATCGGTGACGAAGCCTATCGCCTTGGCGACGTCTGGCTGCTGCCGGACGCTGGGGTTCAGCCGGAAGTGAAGGCGGGCAAGCCCAGCCGGTTCCTGCGAACCTGGGCTCCGTAACCTGCTGAGGGAGGGGCCGGCGGAGCACCGGCCGTAGCGAAGGAGACTTGCCCGGATTCTCGGCATCGCGTGGGTTTCCGTGGAAGCTCTCCTGAGCGGGGATTGATTACTTCCAACGATCCAGCACCATGCGCCCCAGTTTCTCAACGGCGGCGGAGGGCGGTTTCACGGTGATAGAGCCCGACACCATCACGCTGATTACGTCGTAGTCTCCGCGAAAAATGACCAAGGACCATGCCACGCCGGCCGTCTCGGTCAAGAGTGCGTCTCTCCCGAGGCCTTGGATGTGCCCTTGCTGCACGCCCTGCTTCCTGGCGTCCACAGCCGCCGTGCCCTGATATCTAATCGGCCTGTGCCGAATGGCGATCGTGACCTGGCCGAAGTCGGCGGCCTTGTAATTGCAAGTGGAGACGACTCCCGGGGTCTGCAGGCTGGGGTTCTTCACTCCATCCCCCAACTGGATGCCGAGTGTCTGTTCGATTTCGGTTTTCGAGACGAGCGTGCAGGCGTCCGCGCCCTGTCCCGGTAGTTTGGCTTCCTGCGCAGCGGTGGCGCCCGCGAGCAGGAAAAGAGCGAATGCGGTGAGATCGGCTGGTCTTCTCATAGAGCAATACCATCTGCCTCCTGGCGCTGGATTCTAGCCAGGATTTCCATGCTGGCTCCCGGCTGCGTTGAGTTTATCACGGGGCGCCACATTTGAGCTCCGAATTGCAGCTTTTTGGAGCTTCTTATCCTGGATCCGCCGTTTGGCCCTGACGTGTGCGGCGTGTCCATTCTGGGCTATCGTAGTGGTTGTGAAGGCGCTCATAAAAAAACGGCCCGAGCCGGGGCTGTGGCTGGACGAAGTCGAGACGCCGCAGATCGGCATCAACGATGTGTTGATCCGGGTGCTGCGGACGGGCATCTGCGGCACCGACGTCCACATCTACAAGTGGGACGAGTGGGCGCAGGCCACGATTCAGGTGCCGATGGCGATCGGCCACGAATTCGTGGGGCGGATCGTGGAGGTGGGATCGAACGTCGCCGATTTCTTTCCCGGCGATATCGTGAGCGGCGAAGGGCACGTGGTCTGCGGGCGCTGCCGCAACTGCCTGGCTGGACGGCGGCACCTGTGCGCCAAATCGCGGGGGGTGGGCGTGAACCGGGCGGGCGCGTTCGCGGAATACATCGCGCTGCCGATGGCCAATATCTGGCGCCATCAGGAGAGCGTTCCGCTGGATGTGGCGGCCATTTTCGATCCCTTTGGCAACGCGGTGCACACCGCGCTTTCGTTTCCGGTGCTGGGCGAGGACGTGCTCATCACCGGCGCCGGTCCGATCGGCATCATGGCCGCCGCCGTGGCGCGGCACGCGGGCGCGCGTTACACCGTGATCACCGATATCAATCCGTACCGGCTGGAGCTGGCGCGCAAGCTGGGCGTGACGCTGGCGGTGGATGCGAACCGGACCAAGCTGAGCGAGGTGCAGAAACAACTCGGCATGACCGAGGGTTTCGACGTGGGGCTCGAGATGTCGGGCACCGCGGCGGCGTTCCGCGACATGCTCGAGAACATGAGCCACGGCGCCAAGATCGCTATGCTGGGCATCCCCACGGCCGAAGTGGCCATCGATTGGCGCACGGTGATCTTTCGCATGCTCACGGTCAAGGGCGTGTATGGCCGCGAAATGTACGAGACGTGGTACAAGATGACGGTGATGCTCGAATCGGGGCTGGATATTACGCCGGTGATCACGCATCGTTACCACTACACCGAGTTTGAGCGCGGCTTCGAGGCGATGGTATCGGGCAACTCGGGCAAGGTGATTCTGAGCTGGGAATGAGATGGCTGCGCGAGTAACCGCCCGACGGTGGCTGGTGCGGGGACGCGTGCAAGGAGTGGGCTATCGCTGGTTCGCGCAGAAGGCCGCCGCCGGGCTGGGCCTCAACGGTTATGCGCGCAACCTGGACGACGGACGGGTGGAAGTGTACGCGGCCGGCGCGGAGGCCAAACTCGCCGAACTGGCGGGCATGCTGTACCGCGGGCCGCGCTGGGCCGACGTGCGCGGGGTTGAAGAACAGGAATGCGCCGTGCAAGAATTGGGTTCGTTCCGCATTGAGGCTTGATGGCAGATCTGAAGAAGCTGATCCGCGAGGTGCCGGACTTCCCCAAACCCGGCATCCTCTTCTATGACATCACTACCCTTTTGAAAGATCCGGCGGGCTTGCGCGCGGTGATCGATGGGTTGAAAGACCATTACCGCGAGACCAAAGTGGACGTGGTATTGGGGATTGAAGCGCGCGGCTTCATTTTCGCTCCGGCGCTGGCGTATGCGCTGGGCGCGGGTTTCGTGCCGGTGCGCAAGCCCAAGAAGCTGCCGGCCGAGACGGTGAGCGTGACCTACGACCTGGAGTACGGCACGGACACGCTGGAGATGCACAAGGACGCGGTTTCGAACGGCGCCCGCGTGCTGATTGTGGACGATCTACTGGCGACCGGAGGCACCGCGGCGGCGGCGGCGCGCATGGTGGAATCGGCCGGCGGACAGGTGGCGGGGGTGGGATTCGTGGTCGAGCTGACGTTTCTCCACGGGCGAGCCAGGCTGGCGGGCCGCGAGGTCTTCTCGCTGCTCCAGTACGACCAATGAGGGCGGGCCTGTCAGGAAGCAGGCGGTCCGCGTGCCGACGAGACCGCTCCCTCACGGTCGCGGCTCCGAAGGGCGGAAGAGGACACCGCCCGGTTGAAAATCACGCCGGCAGGGAAGGAAGAAAAGCCGAGATGACTCTCGGCTCAGCAGGCTTGACAGCCCGCGCCACGGTGCTGGGTCGAAGAAAAGCCGAGATGACTCTCGGCTCAGCAGGCTTGACAGCCCCGGATGGTGCACGGGCAAGCCGCGCCACGGTAGTGAGTGGAAGACGACCGCTCCCTCAGGGTCGCGGCCCCGAAGGGTCGAAGCGGCCCGGAGCCGAGGGCGACCGATGAGCGTGGCGCGCCGGGCGCGTGTGCGCGCGCTCGCCAAGATCAACCTGGAGCTGCGCGTGCTGGGCGAGCGGCCGGACGGCTACCACGAGCTGCGCACGATTTTTCACACGATTTCTCTCGGCGACTCGATTGAGATTGCCTTCACGCCAGCGCGGCGGACCACGATCGAGTTGGTGGACGGTCTCCATCTCGACGATAACCTCGCCGCGCGCGCGGCCCGCGCCGCGATGGATGCAATGAAACTCACCGGGCACGTGGAGATGTGGCTGAAGAAACGGATTCCGATGGGCGCGGGATTGGGCGGAGGGTCATCGGACGCGGCCGCGGTGCTGCTGGCGCTGCCGGTGCTGGCCGGGCGCAGCTTGACGATGGATCGCTTGCGCCAACTGGGCGAGCAGTTGGGCAGCGACGTGCCCTTTTTTCTATTGGGCGGCGCGGCGGTGGGGATAGGACGGGGCACGGAACTATTTCCGCTGCCCGACGGCAAGCCGTTGAGGGGAATTCTGGTTTCACCCGGCATTCATGTTTCGACGGCCGAAGCATACCGCCTGCTTAATTCGCGTTTGACAAGCGAATCGCAACAAAATAAAATAGTTACTTTCCAGTCGCGGGTGTGGGACGGGGGTGTCTCCAGGGCCGCCTGCAACGATTTTGAAACGGTGGTCACCCAGCAGCATGGCATCATTGGCGCAATTAAGAAACGGATGCTCGGAGCCGGAGCTTCGATGGCGCTGATGACGGGCAGCGGATCGGCCGTGTATGGGATTTTCGCCGGTTCCGCCCAGGCATCCAAAGTTTTTAGGGTCTTCCGAAAAGAAAAGGCGTTTCGCTTTTCGCTGGTAAGCCGCGCGCGTTATCGCGCCATGTGGTGGCGGACACTCGAAGAGCACATTGCCGCGAAAGTATGGCCTCCCCGAAACCGAAGAGAGCGATGAGTCACGACCGTCTGCAATTGTTTACGGGCAACGCCAATCCGGCGCTGTCGCAGGAGATCGCCGAGGGCCTGAACACGACGCTGGGCGCATGCACGGTGCGGCAGTTCGCCGACGGCGAGATCCACCTGCAGATCCAGGAAAACGTGCGCGGCGCGGATGTGTTCGTCATCCAGCCGACGTGCAAACCGGTGGAGCGCAACCTGATGGAGTTGCTACTGATGATGCAGGCGCTGAAACTGGCTTCGGCGGAGCGCATCACGGCAGTGTTACCCTATTATGGGTACGCGCGGCAGGACCGGAAAGACAAGCCTCGGGTGCCAATTTCGGCCAAGCTGGTGGCCGGATTGCTGGAATCGGCCGGCGCGGACCGCGTGCTGACGCTCGATTTGCACGCCGCGCAGATTCAGGGTTTTTTCGATATCCCGGTGGACCACTTGTATGCCTCGCCGGTGTTGATCGAGTATTTCCGGGCGCAGAATCTGCCGGACGTGACGGTGGTTTCGCCGGATGCAGGCGGCGTGGAGCGCGCGCGGGCATTCGCCAAGCGGCTGAATTCATCGCCGTTGGCGATTATCGATAAGCGGCGCGAAGAGGCCAACGTCGCCGAAGTAATGAACGTGGTGGGCGATGTGGAAGGGCGCCACTGCCTGCTGGTGGACGATCTGATCGATACCGCCGGCACGCTGGTGAAAGGCGCCGAAGCATTGCTCGAAAAGGGCGCGGCCAGCGTTTCGGCGTGCGCCACGCACGCGGTGCTGTCCGGTCCGGCAGTGGAACGGATCGAGGCATCCGGGCTGAAGGAAGTAGTTTTTACGAATTCAATACCGCTGGACTGTGAGGCCAAGCGGTCGAGCCGGATCAAATCGTTGTCGGTCGGGCATTTGCTGGCGGAAGCCATCCGATCGATTCACGAAGAGACTTCGGTGAGCGTGCTGTTTATTTGAAGTTAAAAGCGACAGACCACAAAAGGCGATGGTCTGTCCTACCGACCGCAACCCACGTCAACCCCTAAGGGGCGAACCGGACTTGCGGGGAATCAAGGAGAGTTTGCGTGAAGAGAGATATTACCGTCGCCGCCGAGGTGCGCACCTCGCGCGGCAAGAACGAAGCGCGCCGCACACGCAGCGCCGGGCAGATCCCGGCCGTGCTTTACGGCGCATATAAGGACGCGGTCAGCGTATCGGTCAACCCGCGCGAGATCCTCAAGATCGTCCGCAGTTCGACCGGTTACAACACCATTTTCAACCTGGCGATCGAGGGCGGGGAAAACACGCCGGTGATGGTGGTGGATAGCCAAGTGGACCCGCTCAAGGGCACGCTGCTGCACGCCGATTTGAAGCGTATCGATCTCACCAAGCGGATCCGCATCACGGTTCCGGTGTTTACTACGGGCGAGCCGGCGGGCGTGAAGCTGCAGGGCGGGCTGCTCGAAGTCATCACCCGCGCGATTGAAATCGAGTGCCTGCCGGACGAGATACCCGAGAGCTTCTCGGTGGATGTGAGCGAGCTGATGATCGGGCAAAGCAAGCGCGCCAGCGATGTATCGCTGGCGGCCTCGATGAAGCTGGTGAGCGCGGCGGAGACGGTGATTGCGCACGCGGTGGCGATGCGCGCCGAAGAAGTCGCACCGGCGGCGGAAGCCGCGCCGGTGGCCGAAGCCGGAGCCGAAGCCGCTGCCGAGCCCGAAGTGATCAAGAAGGGCAAGAAAGAAGAGGAAGCCGCCCCCGAGGAGAAGGAAAAAGAAAAGGAAAAGGGCAAGAAGAAGTAGGCTTCCATGTTCCTGGTGGCCGGTCTGGGGAATCCGGGCGAGGAGTACGTGCGCACGCCGCATAACCTCGGGTTTCTCACGATCGATCGGCTGGCCGAGCGGCACGGCATACGCGTCAGCCGCAAGGATTCGAGAGCGCTGGTCGGGTTGGGCGAAATCGACGGGCACGAGGTGATGCTGGCCAAGCCGCAAACGTATATGAATCTCAGCGGGACTTCGCTTGCGCCGCTGATGGAAAAGCATGCCGTTCCGACGGATCGCCTGGTGGTGGTTTACGACGAACTGGATCTGCCGTGGCTCGCGCTGCGCATCAAGCCGAAAGGCACGCCGGCGGGGCACAAAGGCATGATTTCGGTGATCGGGAGCCTGGGAACCAGCGACCTGGCGCGGGTGCGGTTGGGAATTCATCCGGGCCGCCCGTTGCGGAGCGGCGCGGAATATGTGCTGGCGCCGGTACGGCGCTCGCAGGACAAGGAATTGGACGACTTCGTGGGCTATGCGGCCGATGCGGTTCGTTCGATAATCGCCGAGGGCGTCGCTAAGGCCATGACGAAATTCAATCGTCGCGCCCCAGGCTCAAACATAGAGGAAGCATGAGGATTTACGAAGAGCTTTTCATCGTTAAGCCGGATGTGCCGGAAGAGGAAGTCGACCAGTTCGTCGAACAGTTACGAACTCAGTTGACGGCCACGGGCGCAACGGTGGACAAAGTCGAAAAATGGGGCAAGCGCCGCCTGGCATACAAGGTGGATAAGTACCGCGAGGGCACGTATGTGCTGCTCGAATTCACCGCCGAGGCGGATACCGTGAAGGAACTCGAGCGCCGGCTGCGCGTCTCGGACATGGTGATCAAGTTCCTGACGGTGCGCATCGACAAGACGCGGAAGCGGCTGGACAAGCGGAAGAAGCAGCGCGACAAGCGGGCTGCCAAGCGCGCCGCCAGCGCGCCGCCGGCGCCAGCCACGGTCCCCGGCGCACCGCAGAGCGCGGCTCACGCCGGAGAGGCGCCGGCCATGCCCGGCCAGCCGAAGGAGATCTAAGCCATGGCGGAATTCAAAGGAAGACCGGGCAGCGCCGGACAGCGGCCCACCGGCGGCGACAAGGCCGTCGTTTCGGGGAAGAAACAGTACTTCCGGCGCAAGAAGATCTGCCGTTTCTGCGTCGAGAAGATGGACGACATCAATTACAAGGACGTCAAGACGCTGCACGCGTTTGTCGCGGAGCGTGGCAAGATCGTCCCGCGGCGTATCTCGGGCGTGTGCGCGCCGCACCAGCGGCGGCTCACCGACGCCATCAAGAAGGCGCGCAACATCGCCCTGCTGCCGTTCGCGGCGGCGAATTAGGGTCAGGAGGAAACTCGCATGGAAGTCATACTGAGAGAAGACGTGGAGAAGCTGGGCAACCGCGGCGATATGGTCCGCGTAGCGCCGGGTTATGCCCGCAATTTCCTGCTGCCCAAACGCCTGGCCGTGGCCGCCACGGACGCCAACCGCAAGATCGTCGAACAGGAACGCCAGGCGCACCTGCGCAAGGAAGCTCATCTGAAGGGCGAAGCCGAGGACCTGTCCAAACTCCTGACCGGCGTCACCGTCACCATCGCGCAGAAGGCCGGCGAGCAGGACCAGTTATTCGGTTCGGTCACCGCCAAGGATGTGGCCGACGCGCTGGCCGCCAAGAATTTCACCATCGACCGCCGCAAGATCCAACTCGACGAGCCGATCAAACAACTGGGCGAGTTCAAGGTCCCGGTCAAGCTCCACAAAGATGTCACCGCCGAGGTTACGGTGGTGGTGGCGAAAGAAGGGTAGCCTCCTCTTCAGGCGAGACGTGTGAAATTGTCGTGGGGCAGCTTGGCAAGCTGCGGTCCGATTGCCAATCGGACCACGCGGCGATAATCCGGGGCACCCTCTGGGTCGCGCGCAGGATCCCATCCTGCCCTGCGTGCTTAGGATCGTAAGTCGATATCGCGTTCATTGCTATGCCGGCGCCCGCATATGTTGCGGCACGACGGTCGTCAAACCGTCGACTACTTCGACCGGTTTGGCGACGATCTTAATTTGCGCGGATTTCAAGCCAGGACGGCTGGCTGTGATTGTAATTATGCCAGCCGAAAGGGTGGAACGGACGGAAACACGGTTGATCCCGCATTCGGTATTCAAGTAGAGATTGTTGGTCGAATCGGTCTTGCCGCTGTTGTATCCGCCGCGCCACACTCCGGGTCCGGAAACGGCGAAGTCGACTCTGTCGTCGTCGGTTGGGCAGCGCTGGCCCTTGGCATCGACCACTTCCACATCGATCAACGCAACATCCTGCCCGTCGGCCTGAAGGCCCTGCGGACCGACCATTGGCGTTAGTCTGATTTGCGCCGGTGCGCCAGCGGTGGTCAATTCCTCCTGGGCGACTGTTTTGCCGCCGTTCCTGCCAATCGCCTTTAGACTTCCCGGTGCAAATTCCACATTGGGAAAGGCAAAGATATACCCACTGGACGGCTGGGAGCTTGCTCCCGCCGACTTGCCGTTAACGATCAACTCCACCGACTCAGCATTGGCTATGACATAGACGGTCTTCACGGTCTTCTTCGCGTCCGGACCAGCGGGATAACTCCAGTGACCAAGGATGTGGATGTCGGGCCGATCGTTCTGCATAACGCGGTGGGCGAAATAGATTTCCTTGGGTAATCGAACCGCGTCCACCTTCCCGCTGACACGGCAGACTTCGCTTGAATCCTGGCGTCCGTCCGCGTCCGAATCGGAGAAATAAATGGACGCGTAACCCGACCACTTGGAGTGAGCCGGGTCCGGGTTGGGAATGCGGTTCTCCCAATAGGCCCGATAGCGAGCGACGCCGGACAGGGCAAAGCTTTCCGAGGTAAACTGCCACGTGTCGCTTGGTCCCTTCTTGAAACCGAAATACGGCGGCGAAAAATCGTCCCAGAACCGGCGCGCTCCTTCCTCCCGGAAATCCTCGGTTTCAATCAGCGGCGCGCGATCGCGGCGTTCGGCACTGTAACCGCGGAACATGGCGGTGGGGCCAGAGAGTGCGTCGGTCCGCGGGTCCTGGCCAATCATGATGCCAAAGAATTCGGCAATGGGAGTGATGGCGGTATTGGCTGCGACGTCATCGTTGCCGCGAGCGCCGATGACGCGGCCGCCATCGGGATCCCACTGCTTGCGCAGGGCGAGCATCTGCTGCATATGCTCCACCGTGACCACCGTGTTGCCCGCCTCCCAGAAAAGAATACTAGGACTGTTGCGGAAGTAGATCATGGTGTCGCGCATCACTTCCCATCGCTGCTCCCATTGGCGTCCGACTGCGTCCCGTTCCTTGTCGCCGCCGGGGCAGATCTGAATGATGCCGTAGCGGTCGGCCGCATCCGAATCCACGCGCTGCGGCGCAATGTGCATCCAGCGAACGTAATTGGCGTGGCTCGAGCGAATCAACTGGGCCTGGTAGTCGTGCATCCAGTCCGGGTATGCCTGACCCAGGCCGGCCCATTCGTTGCTGGAACGCTGTGCGAAGCCTTTCAGGTAGACAAACTTGTCATTGAGATATACTCCGCCCGTGCCGGCGCCGCCTTTGAATTCGGCCTTCCGAAATCCGGTAGTGACCTTGTCGACGTCAACGGTCTTGCCATCCACCGTGAGAATGGTGTACACGTCATAAAGATACGGGTCTTCCGGACTCCAAAAGCGCGCACCCTTGAGCGCTCCCGCGGCGGTCAAAACGGTCTTCTCGCCGTCCACCATATCGACGGGATCGCCGTCGAATCGGGCGCGAACCTTCCCCTGCCGATCGACAATCGCGACCGACAACCCAACCGTGGCGCGATCGCCGGATGCGTTGCGCACCTCCGACTCAAGCGTGACTTCCGCGCTCTTCCCGGCGATATTGAAGTTCGCGGCATGAACATACACACCGGTCGATTCCAGGCCGTAATAAAGGGGCAGAGTCTGATAAATCTTTCCGGTGACGTGCAACCAGACGTGCCGATTAATGCCCCCGTGGTCGGGATTGAAGTCGTTGGCGTTCCACTCAAATGGTGTATTACTGGAACGCTCCACGTAAGTAATGCGGTTATCCACCTTGACCGCCAGGACATTCTCTTCGTTTCCGAAGCGAACGGCGCCGGAGATGTCCACGCCGTAGGCCGTCACCCCGTTCTCGTAGAGCCCAACCTGCTTGCCGTTCAGGTAGATATCGCCGGCTTGCCGCATGCCCTCGAATTCGAGGAAGATCTTATCGCCGGCCAGTTTGGCCGGAAGCTTGAAATGCTTGCGGTACCAAGCCAGCCCTTTGTATGTGCCGCGGTCGCCGCCGCTGTGGAAGATGATTCGGCGAAACGAATCCACGTCGTTGAAAGTGTGCGGCGCGCTGACGGTCGTCCATACCGAATCGTCGAAGCTGGGGGCCTCGGCGCCGGGCACGTCCTCGCGGATGAATTTCCAGTTCAGGTCGAAATTCAGTTTGGAGCGCGGCGATTGCGGCGGCGCATACGCTACGGTTTGAGCCCTGGCCCCGCCCGAAAGTGCGCATAGGACCAGTGCCATCGCCCCCAAGGCATGGTTCGCCCGTGTGCGGCAGGCACGCGTGCGGCGTAATGCATGCGATGAGCTCAAGTCAAATCTCCTGGAACTGGAATCGCCCGCAGTTCGGTCGTCTGTTAAGAGCGTTCACTGTCGCCGAGGGGTGTCTGCCGCAGGTGCGGGTAGCCGACAGAAACTCTTGCCGACGTTCAACGATCATTCTAAAACAGGACACTCGTTTTGGTCTGCCGGTCTTGTAGCGATTATACTCCGGACCGCGTCCATTGGAGCGGTTTGTCGGATTCGTTCCGGTTCGCAGGCAAACCCAAAGGTGAGCTGCAGAAGGACCGCCGGCGAGACGAAGAAGCCCCCTCGCGAGACACGATCGGCCCATCCGGTGGCGAGCAGCGCCGACTCAGTCACAGGCTGACGCAATTTCCGTAATCCTCAGAAAACAGAATGGTTGCCAGAGAGATTGCGGGGTGCGCGGCACGCTGCAGACATGTGCGCGATGAATAATGTGAGTGAGAAGGGCGTGTTTCTCGCGCCCTGACCAAGACCCTGGCTTCAGGCAGTTACCGTCCACCGCAAAATCAACCGGTCGCAGCAGATTGGCTGGCGAGTAACGCGAGTGCAGCCATGCCAGGGCGAGGAGAACAGATGCCGAGAATGCTTTGGGTGGTCCTGGTGGTTTGGATCGCCGCAGGCCAAACACAGATAGACCTGACCACGCAAGTCAAGAACGTGCCGATGAAAGCCGGGGCCAGCCTGCCAGGCACCTGCGCGGTTGGGCAGATCTTCTTTCTGTCCAGTGCGCCGACAGGAGCCAACCTGTATGGCTGCACGGCGGTGAACATGTGGTCTGCACAGGGCGGCCAGGGGGGAGCGAGTTCCATGATGCAGGGAACGCTCGCCAGCATGCCCGCGAGCTGCACAGTGGGCCAGACCTATTTCGCAACCGATGCGTCCGCCGGAGCGAACCTGTATGGCTGCTCGGCGGCCAACACGTGGACCTCGGAAGGCGGGAGCCAGACAGTGGACAGCAACGGGGTGACGGTTGGATCCCGCCCGATAACGAACTTTCTGACGGGCGTGGGCCTGTTATCGGTAATTACCGATACGGGCACAGAAATCAATATCCAGTCGGCCCTGGACACGGCCGTCGTGGCCACCCTGCCGGGCGAACAAACGGGTTCCAGCCTGCTGTGTGGCCCCACCAGTGGCACAGTGAATACCTATGGATGCTCGATGACCCCGACGGCGACGGCCTACACGGTGGGTATGGTGCTGCATTGGGTACCCGATGTGAACGGAGCGGGGGGAGGCACGACGCTGAACGTGGATTCCTTAGGAGCGAAGAGCGTCAAGCAGGCAGACGGCGTGACCGATCCATCGGCGACGGACATTGTGGCCGGCAGCATGCGCGAGGTCTGGTATGATGGCATTAATTTCCGGTTCCTCGGAACGGGAGCGGGGCCGGTGCAGAGCGTGTTTGGACGGACAGGCGCAGTGACGGCTGCGAGCGGGGATTACACCGCGTCCCAGGTTACTAACGCGGTGGCGACGAACTCGAGCAACACGTTCACGGCGGGCACACAAGATTTTTCCGGAGCGGCGCACACCAGACCGACGATCGTGGCTAGCTCATCCGGCGGCCTACCGGCGACCTGTGCGGTGGGCGAGCTGGCATTCGTCAGCGGCGCGACGGCTGGGCAGCAGATCTACGAGTGCTCGGCGGCAAACACATGGACGCAGCAGAGTGGCGGCGGGACCTCGAACGGGGCGGCTTCGGCTCCAGGGTTCAGCACCTATGCGAACCGTCCGGCCTGCAACGGCGCCGCGACCGGGATGCGGTTTTTCGCCAAGGAGCTTTCGAACAAAGAATGGCAGTGTGACGGAACAACGTGGCAGCCCATCGCGTTCGGGATGCAGGTGGTTGAGCCGACGGCGCTTCCGTGGTCAACGATGGTCGGCGCCGGCCCGGATACTCCGACCATCTCCAACGTAGCCGGCGCCGTGCAACTGTCCGCGAGCCACACAACGGACAGTGGCTATCACTTTCAGGGAATGATTACGCCGCTGGCGATGACAACTCCCTACACCATCGAGATCGCTTTCACACTAGACGAACTGTCGGCCGGGCAATACTCGATGTGTCAATTCGGCGTAGCGAATGGGAATAGCGCGTCCGCCGTGTTCTTCGGCATCGGATGGGGTTTCAGCAACAACGGCATATGGGCTCCGAGTCTCAGTGTGCTTGTCTCGCAGTTCGACAGCATAGGCGAGGGGACGCGCATTTCGCTTCCTGGTATAATAAGTCAGCCTGTTACCCGCGTCGAGATGGTGGATGATGGCACCAACAGGGGCTGGTATTACAACTCTGGCTCCGGCTACAATCTTCTGTATTCCGAGAGCGACACGGCGGACGTTTCATCCCCTAACTACTGGGGCATTGGCTGCACGCTGTTTAGCGCCGGCGACCAGTCTCAGTTGACTCTGTATCATGCGAGCGTGCATCACTAACATGAAAACACTCTTACCGCTAATCGTAGGTTCGGTCTGTTTCGCGGGGCAGGGGATCGTCCTGGGCCCTGGCCAATACGTCTACAATAACTCGGTGCCTGCGCTCGCTCCCGGAACGCCGTACCGGATCGAGGAATCACTACAGAACCTGCCAACCAGTTGTGGCTATCTTCACACATTCAATCCAAATATCGTCGGCGCCAACATATATCTGGAGTGCTTTAGCAGCACAAACCAAGTACTGTTGATTTGTGCGGGTGACCACAGCGCTAGCTGTTTCCAAGTAGAAACATACGGCCTGCCTGGAGGCTTCGTCACGTTCCGTCTTCAGCACTTCCCCTCGCACTTGACAGACGTATGTCAGGCGTGGGACGTAAACGGGAACCAAATCCTAAACGAGACGTTTTCCTATACAACAGAAGTCGCATATGGGAACGGCGTAAGTGTCGGTGAAGGCAGCGGCGGGGGATATGCCGTCAATTATGCGCGCATCTACTCAGCGACGGTGGGAGTCAATTCCCGACCGCCTGTGACCGCAGACACGGCCGAGGGTTTGGTATTCGAATGGAAGCTCGACGGCAACCTTAGCGATTCTGGCCCAGGCGGATACGCCGGGATATTGACGAGTGGCACGGCAAACTACATTACCACACTGGGACAGTCTCTGGTGGTGCCATTGGTGGCGAATGCGGCCGTGAGTTCGCCGTGGTCGATTGCCGGGTATCAGCCCAGTATGCGTGCGGGGCAACCAGCAAGTCTTTCGTGCGCCAGCAGTTATTCACAGTCGGACAACCCGAGCGTGTCGTGCTTTTGGCAGGTGCTGCTTCAGCCGGGACAGAGCGCTCCGTTTTGGAGCGACCAGAGGTCTCAGACACCTACCCTTAGCGGGCTCGTGTTTGGCGACTACGCCGTGGAGTTGACGGTTGCGGATCAAGGGGGCAACAGGGCAACATCCGTTACACACATAGGCGCGGTTGCCACGGACGACAATGGGGTGGTCGTGAACGCCAATCCCGCCGCCGATGCGATACTCGGCCCGATGATCGCATTTGGGCAGAACCCTTGGGGGCTTGGCGACTACTGGCATCTTGCAGGGAGCATTGAAAGGGAAGCTCAGTATATTGGGCAGGGTCTGTCGCCGACGTGGCCCTACGCGACCTGGGAGGTGATGCAGCCGGGGACGGTGAGCTATAACTGGATCGGCGTCGGGATGGCGCCCGCGTATTTAGGTGGGACAAAGACTACGTTGACTGCCGCATGTGGAAGCAGCGACAGCTCGTGCACTGTTGCCGATGCGACGCCTCTTCAACTGACGACGCTGCCGGCCAGGATTTACATTTCCGGTGCTTCCAGCAACCATAACACGCTCGAGGAAATTCGCGTTTGCTCGGTATCGGGGACCGCTCCAGCTACTCTGACGTTTTGCTACGACGGGCGCGGTTATGCGGATCCGGGTAACGGCACGCGGCTAGCGGCGCAGAACTGGAACGCGGGGGACGTAGTAGGGAACGACCCAGTAGTCGGCACGGGCACGGCGTTCACGAAGACGCTGTGCCCTGCCGGCGCACCCGGTCCCCTGGGAACACTTTCCTATGCGACGGGCACGGTGTCACTGACCGCGGGATCGCCCAACGTCACCCTGACCGGAGGCAGTTGGATCTCGCCGGCGGTGGCCGGGACTTTCTATATGGTGGTCTCGGCAACGCATTCGGGCATGCCGTTCCAGTTCATCTCGCCGATCGCCAGTCTTACAGACTTTGCGCATTTGGTGCTGGCGCGCCCGTTTCCGGCCGACGCAGACGCGGCGAGCGGGCTGACTTACTCGATTGTCAATCCGAACCTGTCTATCGATCTCGGGTATACGGTGGCACAGGGGCTGAACCCCGCAGTACCGTTTACCAAATACTGGCCAATATCTTACGGCTGCGAGTCAGATACCTTGGCATATATCGTGCCCTACTACGATCCCGGTTCGTTAGCATCCCCACCGGTTACCACGGCACAGCCGTACACTTACCAGATTGGCGGCGGGTGGTACAACCAATCCAGCACCGGAGGACTGGACTTTTACTCTGAGGACCTGGCGAATTTAGCTGGATGGCTCCGCTCGGGACTTAAGCAGTTTCACGACTCATCAATGATGATTGGCGACATTTGGATAAGGCAACCACAAAAAGCCAACGGCGGCAGCGGGAGCCTCTTGTTTTATGGCGGTCCGGTTATTGGTGGTGTAGCGAACGCGATGCTCTCCGATACGGGCCATGGAACGCAATGGAAGGACATTCGGTCGTTTGTGCTTGGCGCCATGTATGGCTATCCTGCAGTTGCCTCAGCAGCTCATGATTGTAACAACGACGATTCCAGGGAAATGGGGTACCAGGGAGCGTTTTTGGCTCTGGCGGCAGAGTTCGACCCAGATACTAGCTCTTCGTATGCGCCCGGGGGGATAAGCTGGCACCAGTACTGGCAGAACGCATTGTCTCAATATGCGACCAATGAAGCGAGTTGCGCCAACCAGTTCGGCAACACAGATAATTCCTGGCGCACCACCTATTATGGGTGGCCCGCTCAATCATCGGCGAATGCAGTGACGCTTACCAATGGATCGACGGCGGGAACCGGCTCGGGTCTGGCAAGCACATTTTGCTTCGGAATAGGCCAAGCATCGGACGTTACGGTGACAAACGGCTCGAGTGTCGTGACGGGAACGGGCTTTCCGACGACGGGATGGAACAGGGTGGCTATCACCGGTCTGGGGCTTACGGATCGAAATGGCAACTCGGTTCCCACACTTTGGGTTTACGCCACTCCAAACACTTCAACGCAGTTCACGATTAGTTTCGGCGCAACGTGGCCTGGAACCACGAGCAGCACCGCGAGCGTGATGTTCGACAATGGAAGCGCGCGGGGCGGGTACGTCGATGGGGTAACGTCGTTCCTGTCATTCGAAGCTGACCCGATGAGTCAGTACGAATGGTCCTGCATTTATAACTCCCCGTCATCGATCACGCTAAATCGACCCTGGAACGGCACAAACAGTACGAACAGCGCTTACACTTCGAACGTCACGGGACTGGCTGTTCAGCCTTTTATGCTGGGGATTCGTCAATATGCGTGGTTACAGGGACAACAAGCCTCGGCGGCGACCCAACCATCGGTGTCGGCTCAGTTTGCAACGTTGAGAAATGCGGCCGGCATTTATGAGAGAAACACATTTGATCCGGTTGCGGGAGCAAGCTATTACGCAATTCAAGCGGCGTGCAATCCGATCACGCTGGCATCGATGGGCAACTCTGTGTGCTACGGTGGCTATCCTCCAACAGGGCTCCCCGGCGCGAATTATAGTTATACGGCGGAGCGGGTCAACACGATTGAGAATTCCATGTCGTTGGTTGATTATTATGTGTCGCAAGGCGGAAGTCCTGCGGCGGTTGCATGGGGGGATTTGATGTATGGAAACTGCATGGGCAATCCATCGTACACGACTGGCGGGGTTTATGCAGCATCCGACGGAAACACGTGCGATAGCGTCAATGGGAACCTGAGCGCGTCCACCGCTTGGGGCATGGGCGCGGGGAAGTGGTATGGCTTTTTCTTTGGCATCGGCGCATCCTGGCGCTGGCCGGCACAGCGGCTGGGTGGCGTGCAGGCAGCGCGGCCGCGCGCCATCTTCGTCGGATTCGATTTGGGCAGCGTGGCTTCAGCGGCCAGCGTGCAAATTGTGGTAACCGCGCCATCGGGCGCGCAGAGCAGCTACACGTGTTCAGTTTCGCCTTGCGAAGTGACGGTTGACGATCGGCAGGGAAGCCACCTGTACCGTATGAACTACGTGTCGCAAAGCGGCGATGTGCTGGCCCAGTCGCAAACCGCCTTGCTTGATTGACACCCTAGAAGACACTTTGCAGAGAATGGCCTGTGAGCCGATAGCGGGAGTCGGCGCCGTCAAACAGCGAGCGGCGTGACGTGACGAAGCAGCGCGCGTGGATCTCTGGCGGCCGGCTTTCAGCCGCGACCAATCCGGATGTTAGAATTGAGCAGATTGGCTAAGCATGGTCAAATTCGGTTTCTGCACGCACGAGAGCTATCTGCGAGCGGGGGAACGCCGCCGTCAGTCGGGGGCTCACGCGGCTTACAGTTTGCTGGACTTAGGTGAGAATCCCAGTGAAGAGATGATCCGCGCGTTCGAGCACCTCAGCTTCACCATGCGTACCTCGAAAGGGACGTATCGAACGACCCTCCGGGAGCGGCTTCAGGACGTCGATGCGGCACTCGGTGGGGTGTGGGCATGAAGCCGGTTTCGGTGCTGCTGATCTCGGACTCCTATCCGCCGGTAGTGGGCGGATCCGAGACCGAGGCGCAGAGGGTGTCGGCGGAGATGATCCACCGTGGACATCGTGTGCTGGTACTGACTTCGGGCGGGTCTCCGATGCCGCCGGTGCGGGACTGGGTGGATCCGGCGGGCGTGCCGGTGCGGATTCTGACTCGCAAGGTGCGAGGCAGATGGAAGGACGCCGTATTTGCGCTCCGCGTAGCCTGGACGATGTGGCGGGAGCGCCGCAGCTACCAGGTGGTGTATTTTCTGATGCAGGGCCTGCACCTGGCGGCGGGCCTGCCGGTGGCGCGCGCGCTCGGGAAACCGATCGTGATGAAGGTCGGTGGAAGCGGCGTGATTCCGCTGGTGAGGCAGTCGCGCGTCGGCCGGTTGGAGTTAGGCTGGCTGCGGCGCTGGGCCGCGAGAGTGCTGATTCTCAACGAAGGCATGATGCGGGAGGCGCTGGATTACGGGTTCCCTCGCGAACAGATGTTGTGGATGCCGAATCCGGTGAATACCGAACAGTTCCGGCCGGTTCGGCCGGAGGAGATCGCCAAGCTGCGCGCCGCGCGCGGAATTCCCCCGGGGGCTTTGGTGGCTGTGTATGTCGGCCGCCTGTCCCGCGAGAAAGGACTGCAATCGCTGCTGAGCGGCTTTGCGCTGGCGGCGCGCGAGGAACGGCGAGCGACGCTGATTCTGGTCGGCGATGGGCCGATGCGAAGCGAGCTGGAAGCCATGGCTGCGAAGCTCGGCCTGGGACCTTCGCAGGTGCACTTCAGCGGCCCGGCGGACATATCGGAAGTTCCGGGGTGGCTGGGCGCCAGCGACGTCTTCATGCTAATGTCGCCGAACGAAGGATTCTCCTGCGCGCTCGCCGAAGCGATGTCGGCTGGCCTGGCTTCGGTGGTGAGCCGGATTCCGGCAAACGCGCAACTCATCGAGAACGAGGTTCACGGTTTGCTGGTGCCGGTGGGAGACGACCCCGCCATGGCCAACGCCCTGATCGGGCTGTTTCGCGATCCGGCTTTGCGCGGCCGCATGGGCAAGGCCGCGCGGCAGCGCATTCTCGATAACTACTCGACCGATCAGGTGGCGGAACGCTACGAAACCCTATTCGCAGAGGTTCTCGGCGAGCGGCGGTAGACTTGCGCCGGATTCGAACGGCGTGTTAGCAAGGAGAAGTGGCAGGCACACTCCAGCATCGAATCGTCTCCTGGGTGAGCGCGAACCTGTTCGATCACGTCACCTACACCGTCCGCAACGGGCTGAACCAGGGGCTGCGCCGAAAGGGAGGGTTAGGATGGCTCCCGATGGAGCACGACACTCCCGAGTCACGCTTCTGGAAATCGCTGGAACTGCGCGGCAAAGTGGTTTACGACATCGGCGCCTTTCAAGGGCTCTTGACAATCTTCTACGCGCGGACCGCGAAGGCGGTGGTTGCCTGGGAGCCGAACAGCCGGAACCGGCGGCGCTTGATGGAGAACGTGAATGTGAACCGGTTTTCCAATGTAATTGTGCGGCCCTACGGACTGTCGTCGACAGCCGCGCGGGCCGAAATGAGTTTCGACCCGCTGATGCCGGGCATGGCGACGGTGGATAGCGGCGTGGCTGGTGGAACCGAGCACGAGACCATCGAACTGCGGACGCTCGACGGAGAAGAGGGGTTAGAGCCGCCGGATCTGATCAAGATCGACGTGGAAGGGTTTGAACTCGAGGTGCTGAAGGGCGGGGCCAAGACCCTGGAGCGGGGGCCCGACCTTTTCCTCGAAATGCACGGGGCGGACGCGAAGGACAAGCGCCGGCGTGTGCGGGAGATCGTGGATCACCTTTGGGCACGGGGCTACCGGCGAATTCTCCACGTGGAGACGGAGACCGAGATCACGCCGGAAAAGTCAGCGGCGGCGTCGCAGGGACATCTTTACGTCCGCGCGTAGTCACGGAGGCTTTTCTGCGGGCGCAGGAGCTGAAGCCCAAGCCTATCTCACGATCCCCCGGGACGGCTGAAGCATGCGTCGCAACCGAAGGAAACTCCGGGCCTTGTTTTCTGAAACAATGGGGCTATGTGCGGAATTGCGGGGTACACGTCAGTGTCGCGCGTCCGGGCAACGGAGCCGGCCGTCAGAGCGATGGTACAGGCACTGGAACGGCGCGGCCCCGATTCGGAAGGCTTGGAAAACTGGGACGGCGCGAGCCTAGGCCACCGCCGCCTGGCGATTCTGGATTTGAGCGAGGCAGGGGGCCAGCCAATGCTCTCGGCCGACCGCCAAATCGGCGTTGTCTTCAACGGCTGCATTTATAATTTCCGGGAACTGCGGCGCGAGCTCGAGGCCCGCGGCAACCGGTTCCGGTCGGAATGCGATACCGAGGTGCTGCTCTACGGCTACCGGGAATGGGGAATCGACGCTCTGGCCGGCCGCCTTCGCGGCATGTTCGCTTTTGCCGTCTGGGACAATCCGCGGCGCGTGCTGACGCTGGTGCGCGACCGGTTGGGCGTCAAGCCGCTGATGTTTTGCCAGCAACAAGGCGAGATCGCTTTCGCGTCCACCATCGCGGCTCTCCGAACGGCGGGCTTCGGGGGCGCTATCGACCCGCAAGCGGTGCTGGAGTTCCTTGAATTCGGGTATGTAACCGAGGCGCGCGCCATATTCGAAGGCATCGAGAAACTCGCCCCGGCTACGATTGCGGAGTGGCACGAGGGACACCTGGAGCGCAGGAAATACTGGTCGCTGCCGGAAACCGACGAATCGACGCCGGTCACTTTCGACGAGGCCGTCGAACAAACCGAACAGTTGATACTCAAGGCGGTCAAACAGCGGCTGATTTCGGACGTGCCCATGGGCGCGCTGTTGAGTGGCGGGATCGATTCCACGCTGGTGTGCTGGGCGCTGCGGCAACTCAATGCCAACGTCAGAGCATTCACGGTGCGCGCCCCCGGCAGCGACTCCGACGAGAGCGCCGCAGCGGCGGACACAGCCCGGAGGCTCGGGATTTCGCACGAGATTGTCGACATGCCCGACACCGATTTTTCGCTGGACGAGCTCACGGACGCTTACAGCGAGCCGTTCAGTTGCCAGTCGGCGCTGGCTATGTTGTGGGTCTCGCGGTCGGTGAAGCGCCTGGCCACGGTCCTGCTGACCGGCGACGGCGGAGACGACGTTTTCTTCGGATACCCGTTTTTCCGGAATGTTTGGATGGCGCAAAAACTGGCGCGGCGGCTGCCACAGGCGGCCGCGACGATCTGGAACCGGGCCAGCTGCGTGATTCCGGGCTTGGGGCCCTTGGGCAGAGCGAAGAACTTCCTGAATTACTCGACCGGCGGGCTCGGTCCGTTTATCCGGGCACACGACGGGCTGCCGTACTATCGGGAGCGTGGGATTCTAGGGGAAGCACTGGCCGGACGCGAGCTGCCGCAACGGCAGCTTCCAGCGTCTCTTCGCTCGGCGCGCCGGCTGCTGTGGGAGTTTTTCTCGTATCACCGCAACCAGCATTTCGTGAGTGAGTTCATGGTCAAGGTAGATGGAGGCACCATGCATTATGCGCTAGAAGCGCGCGCTCCATTCCTCGATCAGAAGATCTGGGAATATGCGTCGGCCCTCCCAGCCGAGGTTCGGTTCCACGGCGGAAACCTGAAGGCAGTGCTACGAGAGATCGTGCGGCGCCGCGTCGGAGAGGAAGTGGCGTTTCGCGAAAAGCAGGGATTCACGGTGCCCGTCGAACGCTGGCTGGCGGAGCGCTGGAGCGGCATGCTGGACGGTCTACGGCAAGGCACGGCGCTGGAGCGGGACGGGTGGGTACGCAAGGGCTCCCTGGAAGCGCCGCTTCGCGATGCGCTGCGCCGGCGGTGGATCCCGGTCCAACTGTGGCGCCTGCTTGTCTTGGGTCACTGGCTGGAGAAAAACCAGGCACGGGCGCCCGAAGATCTCCGTCCGGCGGTCTCCGCGCCGGTTCCCGCGGCTGGTTGAGGCGCGGGGAATCCATCAACGAAAAAGGCCAGGTGTACACTGAGACAGTACCCGACAGTGTAAGTGGGAAGGTCCGTCTAAGATGGGAATTCCGTCTCGGAGACAGTTATTGAAGAGGCTGGCCTCTGGAGTGTTCCTCGCGCTCATGTTCCCCTGCGCGATGGTGTCTGGTTTTGGGCGCCAGCCTGGCGTCTTCAGTTTCTTCGCTCATCTTTGCGCTCTGGTCCCCGGATTGGTTGGCGACTTCGTGCGGGTTGCGTATTACCGGATGACGCTGCGGAGTTGTTCGCGCGATTGCGAGATCAGCTTTGGCGCGTTCTTTGCCCACCCGCAGGCTGCGGTGGGACGCGGCGCCGGGATCGGACCCTATTGCGTCATCGGACGCGCGGCGATTGGGGAGGGTACGCGACTCGGACCCAACGTGCAAATCCTCAGCGGAGGCCAGCAACACAAAAGGGACTCGCAGGGCCGGCTGACCGACGAAGGCCGCGAGTTTGTGGAAGTCGTGATCGGCGAGCACTGCTGGATCGGAGCTTCCGCAGTGGTGCTGGCGAATGTTGGTGACAGAAGCACAGTCGCGGCGGGAGCGGTGGTGGTGAAGCCGGTTGCCGCGGGAATTGTCGTGGGAGGTAATCCCGCTCGACGGCTCGACCAGCCTGACACCGTCGCAGGTTGATCGGGGCGAAGCTCGGTTGCGTTAGCCGCGATGCCAAAGGGCCGACGCAGCGATCCAGATCGCGCCCCAAATGCCCGCGCCGAGAAGGATGCCGATGAGGACACCGCGGGCCGCGCGGCGGTGGTCGGGCGAGGAGATCGCTTCCTCCACGACCTGGCCAGCCACGGTGACCGGCGCGGCGTCCAAGGACGCGTGCCCACTGTGCTGAGCCAAGGCGAGCGGCTCGGACGTGGTCGAGTTCGCCATACGCTGTAATCGTACGGTCAGACTCCGGCGCGATCCATCCCACCTTTAGTTCATACTGCGTTGTTAACCCGGCAAGTTGGCAGAGCAGCGCCGCGATTTGGGGCCAGTTTGCTGGAGCGAGGATTGCGGTGAACGCCTGCGGACAAGTCTCACAGAATCAATCGCGGAGCGAGACTCAGTTGGCCCCGTGGCCGGTCAGCACGCGGGGGATGGTCCGCAGCAGGATCTTCCAATCGAGCGCCAACGACCAATTGTCGATGTACTGCATGTCCAGCTTCATCCAACTATCGAAATCGACGTTGTCCCGGCCTGAAACGGCCCACAGGCAGGTGAGGCCGGGCCGCATGCGCAAGCGCCGCCGCTGCCAGCGCTGATAGTGTTCCACCTCGCTGGGGATGGCCGGCCGCGGGCCTACCAGCGACATGTCGCCGCGCAACACGTTCCACAACTGGGGCCATTCGTCGATGGAAAACTTGCGCAAGTACCGGCCGACGAAGGTGAGGCGGGGATCGTCGGGGATCTTGAACGCGGTTTGGCGCGTGTTGAGGTGGGCCAGAGTGGCCTTGAGTTGCTCGGCGTTTTCGCACATCGAGCGGAACTTGTAGAACCGGAACTGGCGGCCGTTGAGCCCGCAACGCACTTGCGTGAAGATCGCCGGGCCGGGCGATGTAAGCCGGATCAGGGCCGCAATCGCCGCCATGAAAGGGGCCAGGACCAGGAGGCCGGCGGCGGCGATGGCGAGATCGGTCACACGCTTCATGAGCAGGCGGATCTCGTCATCGGGAGCGGCCGAGAACGTCAGCAGCGGCGTGGATTCCAGGCGGTCGAGGGAAACCGTGCTGTTGACGTGCGGAAAGAAATCGACCGCCACTCGGGTGCGGACGCCTTCCTGATCGCAGAGGAGAAACACTTCTTCCAGCTCCGCCAGGCTCTCGCTGCCGACGGCGAAGATAATCTCGTCGACCACGTGCTGGCGCAAGAAGGACGGCAGTTCGGCAATGGGATACACCTTGTGGACTGCGCTAAGGGCGATCTCGACCGGGGCGCCGCCGGACTCACTGAAGAATCCGCGCAGGCGAACGCCATACTGGGCCGACTCTTCCACCACGGCCGCCAAACGGATCGCACGCTCGCCGGTGCCAACCACCATGACGTAGTGAGGAGCGGCAAACTCACGGCGGATCGCGCCAACCACGCGGCCGGCAGTGAGCCGGAAGACCAACAGCAGCACCCACGCCACAGAGGAATAAAGAACCAGGAAGAAGCGGCTGAGATCCATGCGCAGCGCGTACTCGAAGACCAGCAGGCAGAGTCCGCCATAGGCGCATTGCCGCACCGAATCGCGGAGGATGGCGCCCTGGCGGGCGGAATCGAGCTTGTCATAGACTCCGAGCCACAACCCGATGGTTACCCAGGCGACGAGTGAGAAGCCCAGCACCAGGATCTGTTGTTGCGCAGTGAGGTAAAACAGGAAATGCCAGTGCTGGATGGCGCGCGCGTGGTAGGCGATCTCAAAGGCGAGCGTGGCCAGGATCACGTCCGACAATCCGTACAAAGCACGGGCGCTACGCTGGTGACGAAACATCCGGGCTCAGGATAGCACGGGCCGGGCCATGGAGGAGCGACGGCACCGGCGCGGTTTGCGATCGAACCGGAGCGGGTGGCAACGCTCCACCCGCCTCACTGCGGAAATCCGAACCTTCCGGCCAATCGCTTCAAGATCGAGGAATTCTGCCGGGCGAGACCATAGCGGGCGAAGGAAGGGATGTCGTAATCGGCCTCGGACGAATCGGAATCCGCGATCCGGCGCGGCGGGACCTCAACCGGCCCCAATTTCGGGCTCGGGACCTCCTCAGCGGGAACCGGGTTTACTGGTTCCGCAGGGACGCTCGGAGCGATGAGAGAAGGCGCCAGAGCCAGATTGGTGGCTATATCGCGGATGTAGCCCGCACCGACCGTGGAACACCCATCCCCATAAGCCATCAGCAGGGCTGAATCGCAAATGGAGTTGATCAGCCGCGGAATTCCCGCCGACCATCGCGCCACGTCCTCGATCGCCTCCGGAGTGAACGGCGGTTCGCCGATGCCGCCCGCCCTTGCCCAGCGGAACCGTATGTACTCCGCGGTTTCCGCCGCGGTCAGCGGATCGATGTACAGACGCAGCGCAATCCTCTGTTTGAATTGGCGCAAGTCATGCCGGTCGAGGAGATCGTCCAACTCACATTGGCCTAAGAGCACGATCTGCATGAACTTGTCCGGGCCAAACTCGTAGTTTCCGAGCAAGCGGATCTCTTCCAGGACTTCCGCACTCAATTTGTGAGCCTCGTCGATTACCAGGATGGCAATCCGGTCCTTGCGGTGGGCCTCCATCAGGAACCCTTGCAGTGCCCAGAGACGCTGCGCTTTACTGGCGGGGATGTTGGTGATTCCGAAGTCCAGCATGAGAAGCTCAAGGAACTCGGATGGCGATAGGGTAGGATTCAGCAGAATGCTGGACAGAACTTTACCGGTGGGCAACTGACTTATAACGGCGCTCAGGAGGGTAGTTTTCCCGGTGCCCGCATCGCCGGTCAGAACTACGAATCCCTTTCGGCCGAGAATGGCGTAGCGTAATCCGGCCAGCGCCTCCTGGTGTTTAGGGAACGGAAAGAGAAACTCCGGGTCCGGCGTCAGGTTGAATGGCAGCTTCTGTAGTCCGAAGAATGCAGTGTACATATCTACAAGCGTGGCAGCCCGCAATTTTGCAGCCACGTCCCCTCCCTTGAAGTGTAACGCGATCGGATGGCGGATGCACTCTGTTTACGGCACCGCTGCCAGCAACCGCTCTCACTCGGGAATCACCGCGCCGTTCCGGACCCCTTGCAATCGGGAGCGAAGACGAATCGAAGAGAAGAAAAAGCCCAAAGAGTTGGACTTTCCGGGGAGGGCGCCGCTCGCAACATGTTATGACGCAACGGCCCGCTGTCGGAAAGCAGTTTGGCCCCTAATATGCTAGTTGCAATAAGCCCGGTCGAGTGTGCATCCAGAGGCGCCGGCCGCTCCAGCCGTCTATTGCAAAGTCTAATCTTATGTCAGCCGCTGCCCTACAACCGCTTAGCGTGGCCGAAACACTGGCCGAGAAAATCCGGACGCGCTCGGCCCGCGTCGGAGTGATCGGCCTCGGTTATGTCGGATGTCCGTTGGCCGTCGAATTCGCTCGCGCGGGCTTCGCCGTCACAGGCATTGACGTCCAAGAGGCGAAAGTGGACGGCATCAACTCCGGTCACTCTCATATCCAAGACGTTCCGGCGAGCCGGGTGCGCGACTTAGTAAGGAAGAAGAAGCTCAGGGCCACGACCGACTTCTCCGCGATTGCCGGGTTGGATGCGATCAGTATCTGCGTCCCCACTCCATTGCGCAAGACTAAGGACCCGGACATGAGTTACATTGTGGCCGCGTGTCAGGAACTTGCCAAGTACACGCATCCGGGGATGCTGATCGTACTGGAATCGACCACATATCCGGGCACTACCGAAGAGGTGTTATTGCCGCTGCTCGAGACGGCGGACCTTCGGGTGGGGCAGGATATCTTCCTGTGCTTCTCTCCCGAGCGAGTGGACCCGGGCAATCCGAATTTCCAGACGGCGAACATCCCCAAGGTGGTGGGAGGAATTACGCCGGAGTGCACGCAAATGGGCGCTCTGTTTTATGCGCAGGCGCTGCAGACGGTTGTGCCCGTCAGTTCCAGTCAAGTGGCCGAGATGGTCAAACTGCTGGAGAACACTTTCCGGATGATCAATATCGGGCTGGCGAACGAAATCGCCATGATGTGCGATCGCATGGGGATCAACGTCTGGGAAGTAATCGACGCGGCGGCCACCAAACCGTTCGGGTTCATGCCATTCTATCCGGGGCCGGGGCTGGGAGGCCATTGCATTCCGATCGACCCGTTCTATCTTTCCTGGAAATCGAGGCAGGCGGGAATCGAGGCGCGCTTCATCGATTTGGCGGGCTACATCAACGGCCAGATGCCGCACTTCGTGCTGGATAAGATTCAGGGCGCTCTCAACGAGCGATCCAAGCCGCTGCGAGATTCGCACGTTCACGTTCTGGGCGTGGCGTATAAGCGCGACATCGACGACGTGCGGGAATCGCCGGCGTTGGACATCATCCACCTTCTATCGCGCCGGGGCGCACGGGTGACCTACAGCGATCCGCGAGTTCGCCGTTTGCAATTGGATGCCGGAGGGGAGTACTTCGCCGAAGAGCCTTTGGCGGCTTGCTCGCGCGCCGATTGCGTGGTGATTGTCACAGACCACTCCGAATTCGATTACGCGGCGATTGTCGATCGGTCGAGGCTGGTCGTTGACACGCGAAACGCCTTGAAGGGATTTAGCTCCGCCAAAATCGTCCGTCTGTGAACCAAGGCGGGGCAGGGCCCTGCACACGCTACCGGCGCAGCCGCCGGCCTACAGGTCAAGTCCAGCCGCCACAAGCCGGTCGTCTCGTGCCGACCATAATTCTCCCAGCGTTTTGCTGATGCCTGCCCCCGGCGATCAGGACCGATCGTTTGAGAGAAGCGCCCCCGAATTGCCCGGTCTAGTACTCATGACCTTGCTGTTCCATGGCTGCTGCTTTCCGGCTGTCATTCGAGTCCGCAGGACATCGAATGCCGGCTGGGCGCGTTTAGCGTTTTGGTGGTAGGGAACTGTGCACCGACTCGGCCCAGGCTGGGTGATTTGACGCAACGTCAATTTCCGCTCCCGATGTCCGGTCCTTCGCCCGTGGATCGCATCGCCACCTGCCACGCGCAACGTGCTGGAGAATGCCTGAAAGCTGAATAGGTATTCAGAGCCTGAAATTCTGCTTTTGGCATTCGGATTTACATCGCGGCTTCATTGCCGAACGCACCTGCTTGCCGGCAACCTAGCAATGCGATCGAGCGGTGGAACAAGCTAGAGTGACTGGCACTGGCGTACTTCAGTAGTAAAAACTCAACCATCGAAGGTTAGTATCGACAATCGGTCGTGAGTCAGTGGCCGCCGAAGCCGTGCACTTACAAAAGCTGCACTTGCCGAGGGCAGCATCTGCACTCTTCCATGAAGCATTCTGACATCCCGTCTTTATCTGGGCCGAATAAGCACTTGGCCAAAGGCGTGCTCAAGCGCCTACCTAGGATAGTGTGAGCATGAAGAACATTGTAAGCAACTCTGCGCGCCTGGTGCTGTCAGCGACTGTGGCGCTGGTTTGGGGTTTGCATCCGGCTAGCTTGCTGGCTGCGCCAAGCATCACTTATGTGCAAGGCAATTTCGGCACGCCACAATCATCTCAGACCACGGTGAAGGTCACGTACACATCCGCGCAGGTTGGGGGCGACCTCAACGTCGTAGTGGCTGGGTGGAACGATAGCAAGGCCGTGGTGAGTGCAGTTACGGACTCAAAGGGAAACATATATGTACGCGCCGTGGGCCCCACGGTCCAGAGCGGGTACGGTTCACAGTCCGTTTACTATGCGAAGAACATCGTGTCGGCGGCTGCGGGGACGAACAGCGTCACGGTGACTTTTGCGAGTGGTGCGACATCCGCGGACATACGCATAGTCGAATACGCCGGAGCGGATCCCAGCAACCCGGTAGATGTGACGGCTGCAAACTCGGGCACCAGCGCCAGCAGCAGCAGCGCCGCCGTCACTACGACTAACGCGACCGATCTGCTCTTCGGCGCCAATCTGGTCCAGACCAGTACCAGTGGTGCGGGCAGCGGGTTCAGCAAACGGCTGCTCACAACACCCGACGGCGACATCGTGGAAGACCGGATGGTCACGGCAATGGGCAGCTACAGCGCAAGCGCGCCTCTCAGCTCATCCGGGCCGTGGATCATGCAGGTGGTGGCATTCCGAACTCCGTCGGGAGGGACGACTCCGCCGACAGTGAGTAGTGTGTCTCCGAATAGCGGGACGACGGCGGGCGGAACAGCAGTCACGATCGCGGGGACGAACTTTGCCGCGGGAGCAACAGTCACGATTGGCGGGACGGCGGCGACCAACGTAGCGGTAGTGAACAGTACCACCATTACGGCCACTACGCCGGCGGGAAGCGCCGGTGCGGTAACGGTCACAGTAACGGTAAGTGGGCAGAGCGGAAGTCTGGCCAGCGGATTCACTTATGTAAGTAGTCTCTCAGGCAGCCCCACTGTGACCAGCGTGTCTCCGAATAGCGGGACGACGGCGGGGGGAACAGCGGTCACGATTACGGGCACGAACTTTGCCGCCGGAGCGTCGGTGACGTTTGGCGGGACGGCGGCCGCGAACGTGGTGGTGGTTAGCGGAACGGAGATCACGGCAACGACTCCGGCGGGGAGCGCGGGGGCAGTGACGGCGACAGTAACGGTCGGCGGGCAGAGCGGCAGTTTAGCCGGTGGATTCACTTATGTTGGCAGCCCCACACCCACGGTGGCCGGCGTGTCTCCGAATAGCGGGACGACGGCGGGGGGGACAGCGGTTACGATCACTGGCACGAGCTTTGCCGCCGGAGCGTCGGTGACGTTTGGCGGGACGGCGGCGACTAACGTAGCACTGGCAAGCGCAACTCAGATCACTGCCACAACTCCGGCGGGAAGCGCCGGGGCAGTGACGGTGACAGTGACGGTGAACGGGCAGAGCGGAAGTTTGGTGAATGGGTTCACCTACACATCTCCTGCTTCTCCGCCCACGGTGACCGGTGTGTCTCCGAATAGCGGGACGACGGCGGGGGGCACAGCAGTTACGATTACGGGCACGAACTTTGCCGCGGGAGCCACGGTAACGTTTGGCGGAACGGCGGCGACTAACGTAGCGGTGGTAAACGGGACCGAGATTACGGCCACGACGCCGGCGGGAAGCGCGGGAGCGGTAACGGTGACCGCGACGAACCCTGGGGCGCAGAGCGGGAGTTTGGCGAACGGATTCACCTATGTGGTGGTCGCGACCACAGCGATCACTTATGTGCAGGGCAATTACGCCACGCCGCAAACGGCTCAGACCACGGTGAACGTCGCGTACACAGCCGCGCAGGCGGTAGGCGACCTCAACGTGGTCGTGGCGGGGTGGAACGATAGCACGGCCGTGGTCAGCGCAGTTACGGACTCAAGCGGCAACACCTATACACGCGCCGTGGGCCCCACGGTCCAGAGTGGGTACGCTTCGCAGTCCATTTACTATGCGAAGAACATCGCATCGGCGGCGGCCGGGGCAAATAGCGTCACGGTGACCTTCGCGAGTGCCGCGACTGCCCCCGATATTCGCATACTCGAGTATAAGGGTGCGGATCCCAGCAACCCGGTGGATGTGACGGCTGCGACCTCCGGCAACAGCGCCAGCACCAGCAGCGGCTCGGTGACGACGACCAACCCGACCGATCTGATCTTTGGAGCGAATCTGGTTCAGACCAGTGTCACTGGTCCGGGCAGCGGATTCACCAAGCGGCTGCTGACTACGCCCGACAGCGACATTGCGGAAGACGAGATGGTCACGGCCACCGGCAGTTATAGCGCAACCGCGCCAGTCACTCCTTCGGGTGAGTGGATCATGCAGATGGTGGCTTTCCGCACTCCGTCGGGAGCCATAACTCCGCCGGCAGTGAGTGGCGTATCGCCGAATAGCGGTTCCACGGCGGGCGGGACGGCGGTCACGATCAGTGGGACGAACTTTGCCGCGGGAGCGACAGCGACATTTGGCGGGACGGCGGCAACGAACGTGGTGGTGGTAAGCGCGACCCAGATCACGGCCACGACGCCGGCGGGAAGCGCGGGAGCGGCGACGGTCACGGTGACGGCCAGCGGGCAAAGCGGAAGCTTAGCCAATGGGTTCACCTACACTCCCCCCGGACCTCCCAGCCTGACGTCGGTTTCGGTGACGCCCGCAAATCCTACGATTCTCAACGGGACATCGCAGCAATTCACAGCCACGGGAAAGTATAGCGACGGCAGCACGCAAAACCTCACGGCATCGGTGGTGTGGTCGTCCCTGGACGAGAACGTCGCCACAATCACGGCGGGTGGTTTGGCGACTGCCATGGGTTCGGGAACCTCAACGATTGAGGCTGCCTCCAATTCAATTAGCGGCTCCACGACTCTCACCGCTACGTCGTCGTTGTCGGCTGTACCGGAGGTGGTTCAGCACGTCAGTGGCTCGAACTCGCGGGCCAACAGCTTTTCAAGCCCATATTGCTATTACTTGTGGCTTCCCGGATACACGACTGCCGGAAACGCGGTGGTGGTGGGATTTACTTTCAACGGCGCTAATGCGGCGACGGTCACGGACGACATGAACGATGCCTTCACGATGGTGGCCAATTACTACGACAGCCCGGATTCGCAGTCCATCGCCATCGCCGCAGCGTTTAATGTCGCGGCGGGTGCACGGGAGATTTCCGTGTGTTTCGCGGGCAATCCCGGCGGCTACGTCCAGCCCATGGCGACCGAATTTGACAACGTGACCGGCGTGGACGTTGCATCCGCCGGAGCTCGAGGCTCTGGCACATCGCTGACCGCGGGAAGCGTCACGCCCTCCGCGAGCGGCGAGTTGGCGTATCAGATTGGGTATGCCACGGAGACGAATCAGAATCAGTCGAGCTTTACGGCTGGCTCGCAGGCCAGTACAGCCTGGGGCCTGTTGAGCGCCGATTTGATGGACGGCTTGGCGGCACAATATGGCGTCTACAATTCGACAAGCGCCATTGATCCGACCATGACCATGGGGACGAGCGGCACGTGGATCTCGGCGGCGGTCCTGCTGAAGACCGCAAACGCCGGCGGCGTTCCGTCCGGAATGAGGATCGTCCACCTGGACCACGAAAACATACCCACGCACACGTCCTCCGGAGGCACCGGGAATCCCTTTCCGAACCCATTGACTCTGGAATTACCGTGCTCCGGCAATTTGGAGGTTGCGCTAGTGGGAGGCGGATATCCACCCGACCTGATCACCGGCATGACGGATTCGAACGGCAATAGCTGGGAGCAGGCTGGTTCACTCACGAACGGCGATACGGACCTCCAAACGTTCTACGCGGCCAGCGCCAGTTGCTCGAACGCCCTCACAGTGACCGTCCAATGGGACTCGACTGACGGCGATCAGTCGATCCTGTTCTACGACGTGGCAGGCGCTGCGGCATCCCCGCTAGACACGACCGGGAGCGCCACGGGGAGTCAATCAACGGCGGGAAATCTCACGGCGTTCTCGATCACTCCCAGCACGTCCTCGACCGAGATCATCTTCGCCCTGATGCCCGTGGACTTTAATACCGTTACGGGTCTCGTCAATGGTCTCAACGACGCGGATATGTTCAGTGGTGAAGCGCTCTCAGGGCCCGAGCCGGTGGATGAGAACAACGGCTGGGGGCACTTCGTCGTCTCCAGCACAAACGCCGTCCCGGTTACATGGACCTTTATGTCGAACTCTCAGGCAGCGGGGTCCTGGTCGTCCATGGCCTCGGCCTTCAAGTAGGGCTGGACCATGCTCGCTGGCGGGGCCTGACGATTGCCTCAGCCGCCAAGCGGGCCTTGACGACGCTAATTGCGCTGCAGCAGGAGCGCCCAATCGCTGCCATCCGGGGCGCGCGGTGAAGTCCAGGTGACACCGGCTGTGATGGTTCCGATGGGGAGGATTGTTCCGGCTAGTGGGCTGAACCACTCGGCGCGATATTTGCCTTGCTCCAGCTTGAGCGTAACGGTGCCGCCGTTGGGAAGATATGCGGCGTAGGTTCTGCCAGGCTCGGCGACACAGTACGCGCCGGCGTTCACCAACTCATCGTGCGGCTCGGTTTTCCACCATTCGAAACTGGTGAAGAAATCGAGCATGTGTGAGTAGCCGATCAGCATGGTCATGGTGTCGTCGCCGCGGCCGTTCATCCAGCCGCCGCCGGTGTCCGGCCAGATGCCGGTGCCACGGCGCGCGGATTCGCCGGTGGTGCCATAAGCTCCGGCCATGGCAATCTCCCAGGCCATGCGTCGCAGCGCTTCGGAGGAATCTCCCGGAGGCGGCGGCGCCCATCGCGGATAGTGGTCTTCGTACCCATACTCTTCGTTGGCCTGCGGAATGATGCGTCCAGTCTTGATCTGTATGCGACGCTGTTTCAGCATCAGAGCGTGCTGAGTGCGCGACCAGTCCTGGAGGGATGTGAACCCGAACCAGTCCGCGGCGCGGTCCTGATGTTCGGGGTGGACGGGATGGCTCGTGGCAAGGTGGCGATAGGGATCCCAACCTTCCAGCAGCGTGCCCATCCGGCGGGCCCACGTGTCGTCGCGGAACGCGTCTAAGTCATCGCCGAGGTCCCAGGTGATGTTGGAGAAAGCCGACAGGCGCGCCGCGGCATATCGAAAGTAACGGCGTTCGTCGTCACTGCCGGGATCGGAGTGGATCTTGCCATCGCCGATGTCGAAGATCACGCTAACGACTATGTCCCGGTCGCGCGCGACGCGCAGCATGCGCTCGTATCTCTGCCAGTGGGCCAGGTTGAAGCGCGAGTAGTCGAAGCCGGGGTGCCAGAAGTCATCAAATCTGGCGGCGGGCCACGGCGTGAGGTAGGTGGTGAATTCGTCGCTGTTCATCACCGGTTCGCCGTACATGGTGAAGGTGCGGCCGCCAAGCAGAGTTCGAATCCGGTTGACCTTGAGCCGGTGCAGGCGCTCGAGGCTGCCGGCAATGATGCGCTCGTCGCGCCAGCCCATCAGCCAGAAAGCGGTGGTGCCATTGAAGAAATAATGCTCGCCGGTACCTTCCCAGAGGAAGTGCCAGGGATAGCGAGGGTCGACGCGAATGGGGCCGCGGCGATGACCGTCGGTGGCTCGAAACGTCCCGTCGTAAGTCTTCTCGGCGCCCTCTTCGCGGTAGGTGACCGAGTAGGCGTACTCACCCGGCGCTGACGGCATGAAGCGGACACGGAACACGCTGCCGTCGGCCGCATCGCAGAAGCCATCCACGTGGAGCCGATCGCTCGAACCGGCCTTTCCAAAGAAGCCGGAGACCGAGGCCTCGGTGAATGGATTTCGCGCGGGCGGGGATTCGAGGTGGATGGAAACTTCGACGAAATCGTAAGCCGGCAATGTCGCGGCCGACTGCGCGAACACGATCTTAGACGGGAATTGCGTCCCATGCACCGGCTGGGCGCTGTCCGGCAAGAGGACGATGTCGTGTGCGAATACTCGCAGGGCCGGTATCCCGACAAAAGCGATGAGTCCGCAAGCCAGTGCTGCCGCGGCGATAACAACCCAATTGCGCGACGAAAGAGGAGCACGCATTTTCAGTTGGAATTAACCATGCAGCAGTGGTTGCCGTAGTCAGCGGAAGCCGAGAGTCACATCGGGAATTCCGGCTTATACTAATATATACGGGCCAATCGCGGGCCTTTGGCCAGCCATTGCCTGCGGTCGCCCGTGCCGCGCTCGGCCACTAGTAGAGATGCAATTTCGACCGCTTCTTCTTCTGCTGTTCGCGGGACCTGCCTTCGCTCAAAGCGATTTCGGTGAACTGCGGCTCAGCGTCACCGATTCCAGCGGCTTGCCCGTGCGCGCCCGCGTGGAGGTCGTTAGCCAGGCCAGCCACTATGCGCGGAAGTTTCTCGCCGATGGCGAGGGACACGCAGTTGCCAAGCGCCTCCCCTATGCCACCTACACTCTGAGCGCCAGCTTTCCGGGCCTTGCTCCGGTCTCCCAATTGGCGGATGTCCATTCGGCAATCCCCATAGAGTTGACGATCACCCTTGGCGTCGCGCAATTGAGAACCGCGGTGAGTGTTGGTGCGGAAGGCACTCTCCTCGATACCGGCAACTATGGCTCCGCCAACCGGATTGGATCTGCGACCATCGAGGACCGTGTCACTGCCATGCCCGGCCGCTCGCTCGCGGATTTGGTGAACCAGGAGCCGGGCTGGATATTCGAAGCCAACGGGATTCTTCATCCACGGGCCGAGGAGTATCAGGTTCAATATGTGCTTGACGGCCTTCCGCTGGCTGACAACAGGTCGGTTGCCTACGTTCCCGATTTCGATGTCGACGATGTGCAGGAAATGAGCATTTTGACCGCGGGCTTCCCGGCCGAATACGGCAGGAAGCTGGGCGGCGTCATCGAAGTGCAGACGCAGCGCGATTCGCGCCTTGGCTTTCATGGTAAAGCCGTTGTTTCCGGCGGCAGCTTCGATACCGCGAGTGCGTACGCCGAGGGCCAATACGGCTGGGGACGCAATACTCTTACCCTGAGCGGGTCCGGAGCGACAACCGATCGTTACCTGGATCCACCCGTGCTGCAAAACTACACCAATCACGGCACGCTGGCCGACCTGATGGCTCACTACGAGCGCGATTTGACCGACAGAGACCGGATCGGGCTCATCTTGCGCCGCGAGCAGTCCAAGTTCGAGGTGCCGGACGAGATCGTGCAGTGGCAAGCCGGTCAGCGCCAGGATCGCCGGAGCTTTGAGAGCGCAGCGCAGTTCTCATACGACCACATCTTCTCTCCGAATGTGCTCGCCCTTCTCCGCGCCATGACACGCGACGTCACCGCGGGTTATTGGTCAAACGATCTCTCGACGCCTATGATCGCCGGCCAAGACCGCGCCTATCATGAGCAGTACGCCAAGGGCGCGATCTCCGTCCATTCCGGAATCCACGAATGGAAGGTGGGAGGCGACTTCGATTATGCGTCGATACAGGAAGCGCTCAATTATCGGATCACCGATCCCGGGTTGTTTGATCCCAGCACACCGCTTTCGTTTAGTTTCTACGGTCACGCTCCGGATCGCGAGCAAAGCGCTTTCGCCCAGGACGAGATCCGTTGGAAACACCTGACACTGAGCGCCGGCCTTCGATTCGATCACTATTCGCTGCTGGTCAATCAGAGAGCGGTGAGCCCGCGCCTCGGAGTGGCTTACTACCTGCCGTGGGCTAACATCGTCTTCCGCGCAGCCTACGACAAGATCTTCCAGACGCCGCCGTTCGAGAACCTTCTGGTGTCGAGTTCTCCGCTGGTTTCGAGCCTCAGCGATCAGGTCCTGCGGCTGCCCGTGCAGCCGGCGCACGGCAATTACTATCAAGCCGGTTTCGGCCGGGCTTTTTTCCAACACATCAGGATCGACGGAAATTTTTTCTGGCGCGGCTATACGAATTATCCGGATGACGACCTGTTGCTGAACACGGGCGTCAGCTTTCCGCTCACGTTTGCGCGCGCCAACATCTATGGAGCCGAGGCCAAGCTCGATGTGCCGCGCTGGGGGCGGTTCTCGGGTTACATCAGTTACTCCAATGAGAGAGGAAATGGCTACTTTCCAGTTACCGGCGGCTTACTCCTTGGGGATGAGGCGGCGCAAGCCATCAGCGCGGGAAGCAGCGTTTTTCCGGTGTCGCAAGACGAGCGCAACGCCGTGCGAACCCGCATTCGCTGCGATATTACCTCGAGGCTATGGGCGGCGATCGGCGGAAGCTATGACAGCGGCCTGCCGATCGATTTCAACGGAACTTACCAGGAAGCTGCCGCGCAATACGGGCAGGCCATCCTCAACCGTGTAAACTTCTCAGACTATCGGCCATTTCCCCTGGTATCTCTCGACGCTTCCATAGGGGTGATCTTTCGCCGCTCGGAGCGGCATCCGATGCGGTTGCAAGTCGACGGTACGAATCTCACCAATGAGATCAACGTGATCGACTTTGCCGGCCTTTTTTCCGGGACCGCGATCGCCACTTCCCGCGCCGTGAGCGCGCGGCTGCAACTCGGTTTTTGAAAAGCGTTCTTGAAACGTAGTCGCCGCACCGGCGCCCCATTTCACAAAATGCCCGCCGACAAGGCGCCGGAGCTAGGCCGGCCTGGAGATGGCATCTCGTCCTCCGGTGGCTGCGGGACGAGCGATTCAGCGGCAACCCACCGATGCTTCAATGCGAACAAAGCCAGTTCGAGCCGGCTGGAGACTCCAACCTTGTCGAAGATATTGGTCAGGTGATGCTTGACAGTCCGCTCGCAGATCGAAAACTGCTGCCCAACCTCCCGATTGGAATGGCCCGCGGCGACTTTTGTGACGATCTCTAGCTCCCGCGTGGTAAGCCCATACTCCCTCTGGGCGACGGCGTTCTGCAGGGCAAACGACGCGCGGAATGCTTCCAGGAGAACCGCCACGCTGCCATTCTCAAAGCAGCATTGACCATCCATGACCCGCCGAATGGTCTTCCCCCACATTGCCGGAGCGGCCGTTTTCGAGAGGATGCCTTGAGCGCCACAGCGGAAGGCTTCCAGAATCCCGCGCTTGTCGGTTGCCGCGAGCATTACGATTGTCCGTTGGGGGTGCGAACCTCCCGAGTCAAGGTCCAGCGGCGCACACTGTTGGCACAATCCAAGATCAATCAGGAGGATGTCCGGCTTCAACTGCCGGACGACTTGAGAAACACTGGCCGCGTCGGACGCCTCACCGACGACCTGCACGTCGTGCCTGCGCTCCAGCATTTGCCGCAATTGGCGGCGAATGCTCAACTGATCATCGGCAATCAGAACTCGTGTCATTGAAGATCCAGTCACATGCCCGGCATGTCAAGAAACTGAGGCCGCGGTTACACGTGCACCGTGCAATTAGCTGCTGTTGTGTTCGGAGCGTGGTGCCTTAGGTGAATAATAGGACTTGTAATACTTGGAATACGAGCGATCGAAGGAATTGACCCCGTTGAGTACGATGCCGACGATACGTTGGCGCCCGATAATGGCGATAGTCTCGTCTATGGCCTCACGAACCGTCTGATCGGCCCGTGCAACGAGTAAGGTGGCGTCAACATAGCGCGTCAATGACGTCGCATCACTCAGCGGCAGGACCGGAGGGGAATCCACGATAATCCAGTCGAAGCGGGGCAAGAGTTTACTCATCACGCCGGCGAGAGCGGCAGTCTGCAATAGCTCGGAGGCGTTGGCACGCGAACCGCCGGCCGGCAAGAGATACCAATTCAATGGACGGATGCGTCGAATCACCGACCGCGGATCGACCACACCCTCCAAGCATTCCGCGAGACCTGGCCATGTGTTGATTCGAAGTCTCGCATTCACGACTGGCTGGTGAAGGTCGGCTTCAATCAAGAGGACATTCTTCTTGCCGCCCTCGGCCAGAGCCGTAGCGAGGTTCAGGCAGACTGTGGATTTTCCGTCGTGGGGAAGGGGACTCGTGACCAGAAGAGTCTTCAGCTTTGCCGAGGATCCCAATTCCCTCAGCCGCATCCGCAAGAGCCTATAGCGATCGGCACCCGGGCTGCGCGGATCCGCGTGAAAGGCGAGCCTGGTTTCGGGTAGTATTTCTGCGTTCTCCACGGGCAGCGCAGACGGTTCGTCCCAATCAGCGGGAGGTCCCGAACCTTGCATTAAATCGACTAACCGACTCATCAACTCGACTCCAAGAACGATTGGATTCTCACGGCCATTGTGTCACCAGAAGGGAGCTCCAAGAGCACTCTATCGATGTATATACAGGTACAGGCCGGCGGCAGAAACGGACATCGCCACTACAGCCCCGCCGAACCATTCGACCACTGTTCTCCAGGTGCGGTGCCTCTGTTCGCCAGCGGTCAACACCATCGGCACACAGACAACGATCGGAAACCGGTGTTGACGCTTCAGGTCTTTCTCCGCATGGAATGAATGATCCTTTGCGTCGATAAAAAAGGCCAGCGCCAAACCCAAAAACATGCCTGCCGCGGCGCCGCCGAGCGCAATCTTCCCGCGCTTCGGGCTTGACGGTACCGTCGGCAGGCTGGCAGGGTCGATCAGACGAAACTGCTGCCCGCCCTGTTGCTCTTCCAAGTTGGTTGCCAGTTGGGATTCCAGCTCTTTACTCAACAGGTCCGAGTACTCCTTTTTTAGCAGGTCGTCGTCCCGCATCAGTCCCGCCAGTTGCTGCTCGCGAACAGGGGTCAAATTCAAGCGGTCCTGGTAGGTCGTCATCTTTGCCTTTAATTGCGATTCATCTTTAGAAAGGTCCGCGATTTCCAGCCGGTTGGCCTCCAATTGGCTCTCGATCTGTGCCATTGACGCGCTGTCTCCGGATGACCCAGTTGAACCTCCGGCGGCTAGCGGATTCTGTGCCGCGGCCTTTTCCGTTTTCGGGTCTTCTCCTTCGCCAATGGGTTTCGCGGACTTAATGCGTGAGACAGCGGCTTCCGCCGCCGCAATCTGGCGTTGGACCTCGAGAACCTCCGGGTACTGTGCTCCATAGGTTGTGCGCAAGTCAGCCTCTTTGGCTTGCAGCCGCGCCAGGTTGGCCCGCGCAATCTCAAGGGGACTTGCGGGCTGAATGACTCCATTCACCTGGCTGACACCGGCCGCCGTCGCCATCGAAGCTGCTTGCGTAGCCAGCCGCCGATAACCATCCATCATCGACTCAAGATAGACCTTTTGCTGACGGGCACGGTCGAGACTATCCTCGGTGTTCTGTAGCTGAGACTGGATGCCGCCGAGAATGGCGAGATTCCCTTGTTGCTGCTCAGGCAGTGAGCCAAGATACTGCATCTTAAAGTCTCTGAGCTTCTGCTCCTGATCGGCCAGCTTCGCCTTGGCCGCTTCGAGTTGTTCGTGAAGGAAGGCGGTCGTATTCGTGGCTTGCCGCGCCCGAGAGTTTAGGTTGGTTTGTATGAAAAGGGAGCTCAGCCGCCTGGTGATCTCCTGGGCAATCAGTGGCGTGCCCGCGGTGAAAGAGATCTTAAACGCATTCAAGTCCCTCTGTCCGTAAGGCTCGCCTACGGGATCGAGCGGTCTAACCTCGATGTCGGCCCGCATTCGCGAGAGAATTCGTTCCGGCGCCAAGCGCTCTCTCTCTTCACGGTAGAGTCCGAACTGCTGAATCAGCGCCATCAACTGCGGCCGTGATAGCACCTCTTGCATTATGGCCTCAAGGACCCGGTTCAGGTCGGTGGTTGCGGTCGGCACGACGTACCTTTCAGGCACGCTTTGCTGAACCACGATAATCGTGGCTTCGGACGTGTACCGGTTGGGAAGCAGGGTCAGGACACAAGCCGTGGCAATGATAACCGTGGCGGCCGTGAGCATAAACCACCAGCGCTGTCTGATCAACGCCCCAGCGAACCGAGCTATCATTTCGCCAAGACTGGCATCAGTCTCTTCTATTGGTGCACGGCTATTTGTACTTTCCATATCACTCTGCTTAATCCCGCTGTGTTGCCCCAGGCACCCAGAAACTCAGCGCACGGACAGTGTTCGAACCACTCTGATACTCACTACCCAGCACGAGTGGGCGGTGGGACTCGATCAAGACTCCGTTGGGAATGTCCTTTCAAGGTTAAGGGCGCCCTCATACAAGGTAGGGTTTTTTACATCGCGGCCGACCCGAACGCACACCCCTATGCCTGCAGACCTGGAACTCCTTCCATTTCCCTAAAGGGCAAAGGCAATTTGATTACCAACCCAACCTTCACGAAGGATGGTGATATGTTTCAACGACTTAAGGGCATTTCTCACTGCGCGACGTCGAAAACAAGTGCTATGCCCTGGACCACTATTTGGATTTGCTGCAAGTTTCTGACACTCCCGCAGCCTCATAAGGTCCGCGCTCCGCGGACCGAAATCAGATGGCCGCGCCACCAGCGGCGTGGTCGGCGGGCATCGAGGTCTATTCCTCGTGTGGCACGTCCAGTGTCACAGTTTCAATCGGGAGCGCTAAAAGAACATCTTCAGCCCGAACTGAATCTGCCTGGAGGTGGTCGCGGTTGCGGTGATTAATCCCGCCGTAGGGCTGATGGCGGGAACAGTGGATACAGTATTTGTACCGTTAGTAAAGACGGTCGCATTGGGTGGTCCGAAATTCGCCCGATTCAGCAGGTTGAAGAACTCCGCCCGAAACTGTAAGGTGACCTTTTCGGAAACCGATGCGTTCTTGAACATCGATACATCCAGTGTGGCTAGACCTGGCCCGGTTAGCGTTCCTCTTCCCAGGTTGCCGTAAGTGCCGAAGGCTGGCAAAACGAACGCATTGGGATTGAACCACTGGTTGGGGCTTCCTAGCACAACGGGTCCGGAGAAAGACGGACTCAGCGAAGGCCGATCTGGATTCCTCGTATCTCCATCCTCGGAACGGTTTGCACCGATCTGGGGCGTGAACGGGAATCCGCTCAATAACGTGGCGATTCCATTCAACTGCCAGCCGCCGGCCAGCCGGCTTGCCAGCCCGCGGCCACCATGCAGCCAGTGTCTGTTAGTTCCGAAAGGCAGTTCATACCGGCCGGAAAGGCTAGCCTGGCTTGCTGCGTTCAGAGCGGACAGTCCCCAATCCCTCGGCAGGTCGTTCCTGTCTAATATCATCTGCGCCTGATTTTGCGACTGGGCCCCCGTCAATCCCGAATTCATGTCCAGGTTCTTAGACCAGGTGTAGTTTGCCCGAAACTCCAGGCCATGAGTTAGGCGGTGGGACACCTCCAATTGGAGGGCATTGTAGCTGCTGTTTCCCTCGGTGTTCCAGAAGAATCCCGCCGACAGGTACGGATTGGGCCGGGCTCCCGGCGGAATGTACTGCGCGCCCTGCGGTACGGTGCTCCTCAGAGATGGGGCCACACCGCCCGATTGGCACCCGCTCGCGTTCGCGCAAACCTGCGCCGGGATGCTATTGGGATCTATACTGAGGAAGCCATGGTATCCGTGCGACCCGACATAGGCAACGCGGACCGACGAATCCCTGTCGAGTTGCCGCTGGAGGGTGAAATCCCACTCCTCGACCGCCTGAGTTTTTGCGTCGGGCTGCACGCCCTGAGGCGCGTAAGTAGTGCAGGGCGCCGGCACTCCGGGTCCGCAGGAGGGCGGTGGCTGCACACCCGGCATAACCGGCAGCAGCGAGGACAGGGCCACATTTGAGTGCGAGACCGACCCATTGTACGGAGGCAGGGAATTCAGCAGAAAGCTGAGCGCGTCTATCAAGGAGTAATAGGTTCCAAACCCCGCCCTTACCGCGGCTTTTCCATCTCCAAAGGGGTCCCACGCCAGGCCGACTCTCGGACTGAGCAGCAGCTTCGCCTTGTTCTGGGTGAAGGCTGAATCACCGATCCGCGGCGTGGTCACCAGGGCGCCGGTCGAGTCCGTAACATAGTTGGCGGCCCTGCCTGAAACCTCATTCCAGCCAGTGCTGAATTCGTGCCGGATGCCAGCTTGAAGAGTAAGATTGGGCCGCAGCTTGACGGCGTCTTCGAAATACCACGCCCCGTAAAGACTTCGCCAGCCCAGTTCATTGGGATCGGGCACTACCTGGAAAGTAGTCACGATGCCTTCGAGGAAGGTCGTCAAGTTGGAGAAGCTCGCCTGACCGAGCTGGCGCGACGCAGTGTTTTCGTTGTCATCGAGCCGCTGAAACCAGACTCCCATGCTGACCTGGTGCCTCCCCTTGCTGATCTGCACGGTGTCGGAATAGGTGAAAAGATTTCTCCGATTCCAGACGCCGGCCGCATTGTTGGGGCCTGCCGCAGTGATGGTGCCGTTGTTACCCGTGGTTGTGACGCCGCCATTGATAACGATGCCTCCGGGACTGGCTCCGTTGACGAAGGAGAGGCTTGCGGGAAGCGAGGCCAGCAGCGCCGAATCCAGATTGAATGCCGCCCGCGAGTAGCCAGCGCGGAACGTGTTGAGAATCTCCGGCGAGAGAATGTGCGTCTCCTCCAAACTGGCGACCTGCATGCGGAGGTCGGTGCGGGAAGCGAACAGAGGATCCGCTAGGGGTATGAGGCTGGCGCCATCGTCGATCGTGTAAACGGCCGAGACCGTGTCGCTGTCGCGTATCAGGTAATCAGTCCGCAGCGTGCCAAAATCTTCGTGGATAGACTCTTTGGGGTTGTTATAAGACAGGGCCGCCCCGCTTACCACACCATTCGAAAGCAGCTCCGGACCGTTCGGCAGGGGCCAGAACGTCATATAGGACAACATCGACTGGTTCAGGTTAGGGACCGCGGAGTAGATGCCCGTCGCGGCATTCGGCAACAGGCCTTGCCGGGCCTGCAGGTCGGGGACCACGCTGACACTGCTGAGCGCCAATGCCTGGCGGAATCCTTCGTAGTTACCGAACAGGAACAGCCGGTTCTTCTCGAGAGGCCCTCCCAAGGAGCCGCCGAACTGGTTTCGACGGAAAAACGGGACGGTGGCCTGGTCAAAGAAGTTTCGCGCGTCAAGCGCACTGTTGCGGAGAAACTCGAACAGGGTTCCATGCAGCACGTTGCTTCCCGCCTGGGTCACGATGCTGACTTGAGCGCCAGCCCGCTTCCCATATTCGGCGCCGTACGTATCGGTCAGCACGTTCAGCTCGCGCACCGCATCAATGCCGAGCAACTCGCCGCTGGCACCGCCGGGTGTGACGGCAAGCTGGCTCGCTCCACCATATTCAATGCCATTCAGCAGGAACAGGTTGTCTCCGGTGCGCCGCCCCTCGACCGAAAACGTGTTGCCATCGCTGGTGCTCGTGTTAGCGCTTTTCATGGCGCTATAGTTGACCGCGCCGGGGTTGAGCGTGATCAGGTTATCGATGCTGCGGCCATTCAGGGGCAGGTCTTTCACGGCGCGCTCTCCGACCATTCCGGAAACCGCCGCGGTCGTTGTGTTGACCACCGGCGCATCCGCTGAAACCGTCACCGGCTGAACCAGGTCGCCCACCTCGAGCCGCAGATTCACCACCGCGTCCTGCCCGAGCTCCAGGTTGATTCCCGTTCGCACCGCAATCCTGAAGCCCGCCTTCTCAGCCTTCACCTCCTGGAGCCCAAGTGGAAGAGAGATAACTCTGTAGTGGCCCGCTTCGTCGGTCATTACCGCTCGCGTCGCCCCGGTTTCCAGACTCCGCACAGTGATCGCCACGCCGCTGATGACCGCGCCGGATGGATCCTCCGCGCTTCCGGAAATCGCGGCGGTGACCTGACCGAACCCCAAGCCGGGGACTGCCAGCGAAATCAGGACGCCAACAGCGAGACTCAAGAAACCCCGCGCGACTCGCAATCGCCCAATCGGATAGCGAGCCCTCATCTGAGAACCCCGGCCCCGATGGTTAAATGGCTGTCAGTCACTACGGCAACAGACCGAACGCCGTAAGCTGCGTCTGGCCCGCAATGAACACCTTCCCGTTTGCCACCAGCGGAATGGAGAACTTCACGGCGTTGTCCAGAGTGTCCCGGCTCCCAGCCTGGCTGCTGTCATAAAGCTCCGTCGCGAGGTTGTCTGCGTTGTACGCGAAAAGCACGCCCGGATTCCCTACATCGTTGTCTGCGCTCGCTCCATTGTTCTGCAGAGCCCAGAGTATCCCGTTGGAGGCCGTGTTAGCGGAAATCGCGAAGGAGGCGCCTCGCGCCCCATAAATCGCGGCGGATTGCGAGGTCGGCGCCGTGGATAGCAGTCCGTTCGTCAATTGGAATGCCCTAATCACGTCGTTGACGGCGCCATAGTAGATATAGCCGTTGTAGAACACCGGCGTGCTGAAGTTCCCCGTTTCCACGGTGCCGTTGGGTAACGCATTTGGCAAAGATTGAACAATCTGATTGTCATTGCTTGCGTTGTAATGGCCCAGGTTGTCGCGGTTAATCACATAAATGGTTCCGCTCTTACCGGCGGAGATGAGCAAATGCGGGTACGAGCCGGTAGTCTGATCGACCAACATTACCGGACCGCCTGCCCCGAGATCGAGATTATTGGTGCTCATGTTCAACTGGTCATGCGGCGTGAAGTAATCGACCACCGTGCCACTGGGGCTGAGCTTTTGAACCGAGTCGCCGTAGTCCACGCCACCCGTATTGACATCAAAGTCGCCATTGCTGGTAACGTAATAGATGTCTCCAGTCGTATCGGTTGCCAGTCCCCCACCGCCCTGCCAGATACCACCTCCATTACCGTTCGGGGTGACGCAATAGACCATCGTCTGCTGCTGAAGGTTCGTGGAATTGTACCCTATCACCCAACCGTGCCAGGGGCTGTTATCGCCATGTGAGCCCCATGCGAGGTAGACGACTCCGCCACTGAGGAGAAGCCCGGTTCGCTGGTTTTCGCGCAGTGGATCGAACGCCAGGTTGCCGCCCGCCGATCCGCTTCCGGTTCCTGACACAGTCGCTTGAATCACGACCGGACCGCCGAGTTTCTCCGCGCCGGTTGTGATATCGAGCGCATGCAGGCGTTGCACCCAGGTGCTGGCGCCTTCCTTGGTTGCGGCAACCACGTATATGGTTCCGCCGGTTTGATCGATGACAGGTGTACTCGTGATGCCGATCTGGGTCAGAATGTCGCCGCATTCACCCGTGTCGGCACAGGGAATCGTGGTGACTCCCGACTTAAGGAAACTGACATGCCAGAGGGGCGTCGTAGTGAGTCCGTCCGCGTCAAAGGCGTAAACGCTGTCGTTCTCGGTGGCGACGTAGACGACGTTATGGTAGCCCTGGCCGGGAATGCTGACGTTGGCGACATACAGGGGCGAGGCGAAGGCCATGCCATCGATTGGATAGGAGAAGAGTTTTCCGAACTGGGCTTGGTTCACGTTGCTCAATGTCAATACCGTTTCAGAAAGGTTTTGGCCAGTCCGAAGGTTGTCATTGTGATAAGTGAATGTTCCCGGATAGTTCGTAATGTAGACGGTGGCACTCGCCGAATACAGTTGATTCGAGGTGGTGACAGTGACTGTATGGGTGCCGGCGGTACTGGGCGGCGTGTAAAGCCCGGAAGTGGTGATGGTCCCCGAAGTCGCCGACCCGCCGGCCGCTCCGTCCACCGACCAGGTCACGCTGGCGCTGCCAGCGGACGTGAATTGTTGCGAACGCGTAAACGTAAGCGCCGTCACGCGCGGGCTGATCGAAAGTGCCAGCGTTGTTGCGCTGGCCACGTTCGAGAAAGGACTCGAGTTCGCATCGTTGTCTACGGCCTGCACCTGGTAGCTGTAGCTGGTGTTGCCGGCGAGGCCGGTGTCACTAAAGGTCGTTCCTGTAGGCGTCCCAACCGTCGCGAAGTTTGTGCAACTGGCTCCTTGGCAACGTTGCACCGCGTAGTGCGCGATCCCAGGACAGCTAGTTGACGCATTCCACCCCAGGTTGATCTGGCCGACGCCGGTGGCAGTCGCCGTGAGGTTGCCTGGTGCCGTTGGCGACCCGCCCCCGCATGTGGGAGTGCGGAAGGCTACCATCTGCATAATCCACTGCCCGGTACTGATCGGCGCGGTGGCGCTGTAGCTGCCGACGGCAGTTACCATCTCGTCCTCGGCGATATCGCCATCCGGCGCCGTCAGCAGGCGGCTGGTAAAGCCCGTGCCTGGACCAGTGGTCGCGGTTTGAACCAGGTTGGCGCCGAAGAGCAGATCGGTCGCGTTGGTCGTCGTTGCGGAACCGCTGCTGCTGGCGGCGCTGCTGCCGCTGCTGGCGGCCGTTACGTCTACTGGGGCGTTGGGATCCGCGCCACTATACTCCAGGATGCGGATGTCGGGGTATACCGCGGCAACTGAGAAAGCTACGGTGACGATATTCGCTCCAGCGGCTGCCGCTACAATGTTCTTAGCGTAGTAAACGGACTGCGTGGCGACTCCGCTTTGAATGGTGGGACCCACCGCGAGTGCGTAGGTATTGTGGCTCGTGTCGGTGACCGCGCTGACTGTCGCCGTGCTGTCGTTCCAGCCCACTACCACGACGTTGAGGTGGCCGGCGGTCTGTGCCGCGGTGAAGGTGACTGGAACACTGGTTTGGCTTGATTGCGGACTGGCAGAGTTGCCCTGCACAAAGCTAATCATGGTGGCGAGTACATAAGTGAATCCATTGGTCAGGCTTCCGCTCTGCCCGCTGACCGTTACCGTCACCGTAACTGCACCGGCGCTTCCCGCCGGAGCTGTAGCCGTGATCTCGGTCGGACTGACCACCACTACGCTGGTTGCTGCCGTTGCCCCAAACGTCACCGTCGCTCCGGTGGCGAAGCTTGTTCCGGTGATCGTGACTGCTGTCCCGCCCGCCGTTAAACCGCTATTCGGCGATACACTGGTCACCGTCGGAGGAGGATTGTAGGTGAAACCGCTGGCCAAGCTTCCGCTGTGTCCACTAACCGTCACTGTCACCGTCACTGCACCGGCGCTCCCCGCTGGAGTTGTGGCCGTGATCTGGGTGGCGCTTACCACCACCACGTTGGTTGCGGCCGTCGCGCCAAACGTGA
>Ga0208820_1000213_pt1 | contig 54895 bp, 48 predicted proteins | sample June2015DPH_16_5_FD_184713 | JGI IMG/M metagenome (GOLD analysis project Ga0208820, IMG submission 184713) | Peatland microbial communities from SPRUCE experiment site at the Marcell Experimental Forest, Minnesota, USA - June2015DPH_16_40... | ecosystem: Environmental > Terrestrial > Soil >...
CGCCAGCGGCTTCGTTCTAGTCGCCAAACCGTCGAGTGGGCCTCGGCCAGCCATGAGCGGCGCCCGGTTGACGCGGGCGTTATTTGGAAATGTCGGAAGCCAACTCCGTCGGCAAGCCGGCCCGCCACGCTGTTTCCGAGTAGCCCGTGATCCGACCGGAGACGGTTGGGCTACTTCCACCAACCTGACTTGAGGCAAGGCTCAGCCTGCATCCTATTGTCCGCTACTCTTCGCCGGCTCCAGCAACCAGATGTTGCCGGTCGCCTCCTCGTGAGCGAATACGACGAGCTTCGGGCCTACGCCAATCTCGTCGCCCGCAAAGGCGGGGGAACGCTGGCTCTTTTCGGACGGATACACCGCGACCGGCTTGCCATCGGGCCGCATGTCCGCTTTGAGCCTTTGCGCCCAGAAACGAAAACGGCCAACCTGGCCATCCAGGTCGCCCAGGCTCGACATGAAGAAGATCTGCCTGTCGTCATAGGAAAATCGCGGCTTGTCGTCCCACTTGCCATCGGTGATCGCGATCCATTCGCTCCGCGGCACAAGCGCCTTGCGGAACGGCGCGACATAAATGTGCGACGTGCCATTTGTTGTAGCATTGAACGTCACCCAGCGCCCGTCGTGAGAGAAGTGCGCTTGCCACAAGGCGAATTCCGGATCGTCGAGGAACATGGTTGTCGACAGCGAGTCGAGATCCAGTTGCCGGACCATACCCTTCAACGGTTTGCTCGGATCGTCGCGCGTGAAGAACAACAAAGTCTTGCCGTCAGGTGCCCAGTCCCAAAGGAAATCCACGAATGACTTGTCCCAGATCTTCTTCGGCAGATCGCCGGAGAGCGGCACGCGATAGATAAAGGGGGGCCCGCTGAAAGAGAGGGGCTCAGTTCCCAGAAAGGGGGAATGTGCGCACATGATCTCCGTGCCGTCGGGACTGAAAACCGGAGACCAAAAACCGTATCCATCCGCTGAAAGATTCCTTTCCTGGCCAGTCGCGAGGTCTTTGTAGAAAAGCCTGAGGCCGTTCGGCCGCTGCGAGACGAACGCCACCTTCCTGCCGTCTCTCGACAAGAAAGGTTCTCGCTCGCCCGCCGAGCCGTACGTGATCTGTTTCGGTTCTCCAGTGGCCTGGCCCCTTCCGTCGATCGGGAGACCCCAGATGTGACTCACCACCCCAGAGACAGAGAACGCCATGCGGCCGTTCCAAGCGGCGGACAAGTGTGTGACATTGTCGGTAAAAGAAGTCAGTCTCTGTGAGGGCCCGGTGACCCTGGTGCCGTCGGCGGAAACCGGCATAGCCACGATGTATGTCGCGTCCCCAAGCCTCTGGTGGATGAGCAGACGTGGAGGATCGGAGATCCACTGATCGACGGGAACTCCAGGAACGTCGCGGTTGGACTTCAAATCTTTTCCGTCGAGTGCAGAAACCCAGGCAGTCGGCACATCATTGCCGCACTCCCCCAGGAACAGAATCCGGCTGCCATCCGGCGACCAGATCCCCGTTCCCGCGATCCCGCAGCCGGCGCCGACTTGCGTAGCCCCGCCACCCGATATGGGCTGAACGAAAAGCCCCGAGTTGCGCCAGCGGAGATCTCCGTCGTTCAGCGGACCGGTCCAGTACATCAGCCTGCGGCCGTCCGGCGAAAAACGAGGTTGGCGGCCCTGCGGCACCAACTGTCGCGCCTCGCCGCCAATAACGGGGGCGGTATAGATGCCGCCGCCCGCGCGCTCCGACCGAAAGGCGATCTGCGTTCCGTCCGGAGAAAACGTCGGGTCGGAGTCACCCGCCGGGTCGTCTGTGATCCGGAGCAAGCCGCTGCCGTCAACCTGCTGGACCCAGATATCGTCATTCCTGACGTATGCCACCAGCTTGCCATCGGGAGAAATGGCAGCGCCGGTGGTGAGACCAGGGTCGTTCGTCAGACGGCGCAGGGTGGTTTGCGCCGGCGCGGGGGGCGTGGGCGGACGCACCGCCAGCCAGTAAGCCACGCCCGCGGTCGCGAATGCCACCAGTAATGCCGCCCATTTCCACCTTACCCGCCGTTGCGGCGCGGCCACCTGCGGCAAAGATGGCGACGATGATTCGAGCGCGAACCCGAGGTCCGCCGCGGACTGGAACCTGCGGGCCGGGTCCTTCTCCAGGCAGCGGCGCACGATGCGATTGAGCGTCGACGGAACCGAAGCCGGCAGGTCCGGCGGATCGTCCTTGAGGATGGAGTTCAGCACCTCGATAGAGGAGTCTCCGGAAAAGGCCCGCCTGCCGCTGAGCATCTCATAGAGCACCACGCCGAAGCTGAACAGGTCCGACCGGTGATCGGCGGGGTCGCCGCGCACCTGCTCCGGCGACATGTAGCCAACTGTGCCGAGAACGACGCCGGCGCCCGTGATGGTGTCGCTTTCCGGGCCGGGACGAACCCGCTTCGCCAGTCCGAAATCCACAATCTTCACGCGTCCGTCCCGGCGCACCATGATGTTGCCCGGCTTCAAATCGCGATGCATGATTCCCGCCGCGTGCGCCGCCGCCAGTCCCTCGGCAACTTGCGCTGCAATGTCGATGACCTTGCTCACAGGCATCGGACCCTTGCCCATCAGGCGATGGAGAGATTCGCCGTCCACCAGTTCGGACACGATCCAGTAGACTCCGTTCTCGTTGCCAATGTCGAAAACCGAAACCACGTTGGGGTGATTCAGAGCGCTCGCCGCACGGGCTTCGTACTCGAACCGGGCGATGCGTTCGGGGTCGCGGGAAAAGGCCGGCGGGAGCAGCTTGATGGCAACGTCGCGCTTCAGGCGCGTGTCGCGGGCGCGCCACACTTCGCCCATGCCTCCCCGGCCGATTCGCTCCACCATCTCGAAACTGCCCAGCCTTGCGCCCTGGCGGAAGCTTTGCGACAGCAGGGAACCTTCCAGGAATCCGCCGGTCGGCTGATCGAGCAGCGATTGCACTTCGGAACGAAGCCGCGCATCGTCGGAACAAGCCTCATTCAGAAACGCGGCACGCTGCTCGAGCGGCACGGCCATCGCCGCGTGATACAGTTCTTCGACTTTTTTCCAGCGCTCAGCCTGCATGGGCGGCAACCCCACAGGTCAGCTCGCGCTTTAGCCATCTGCGCGCCAGTCCCCAGTCGCGAATCACAGTATTCGGATGAACGTGGAGCACCTCGGCGGCCTCTTCCACGCTCAAGCCTCCGAAGTAGCGCAATTCAACCACCTGGGCCTTGCGTGGGTCGATCCGCGCGAAGTCGTTCAACGCATCGTCGAGGGCGGCGAGCGCGGCAGACTTCGCCGGAGAAAAGACCAGCGCTTCCTCCAGCGGCAGATGGATCGCGCCAGCGCCGCGCTTGCCGCGGCCCGCCGCACGCGCGTGATCCACCAGAATGCGGCGCATCAGCCCCGCAGCCACGCCGAGGAACTGCGCGCGGTCCCGCCAGTTCGCCCGCGACTGGTCTGCCAGCTTCAGCCATGCCTCATTGACCAACGCCGTGGTTTGTAGCGTGTGGCCTGGCCGTTCCCTGCGCATGTGCCGGTGCGCGATCCGGCGCAGCTCTTGTTCCACCAGCGGGATCAGTTCGTTCAGGCAGTCCCGGTCTCCCGCGTTCCACCGGAGAAGAAGTTCGGTGACCCCCTCGGAAGCGTTCGAACCCATTTTCCCCCGCTTGTGTCTGTCAACGTAGTTTATCGCGTTCTAAAGCACAACGGTCAGTCCGACCGATGGAAAAAAGCCATCGGGAACACAAATTACAAGGAGAGGAATATGAAATCGACGACTTCGGCGTGGATTTTGGCACTGATGTTCTGCGCCATACTGACAAGCTCGTTTCAATTGGTGGCGCAGTCCCCGGCCGGCCAAACACCAACATCAACCTATCGATACAGAGCGGTCGATATGGGAACGCCCCTGGGCGGTTCCAAGAGCACCGGTTGCGTCCCCGATTGCCGCTACGTGAACAACCAGGGAACTGTGGTTTTCAATACCAACACGCCCGTTTCCAACCAGTCATTCGGCGTCGAATGGCAAAACGGCCGCTTCACCACTCTGAACCCACTGCCAGGTGGCTCCTATGAATTCCCTTACTGGACTAGTGACACGAATCTGGTCGCCGGTTACTCCTATAACGGAGCGCTCGACCCCGCGACGGGTAGTCCGGAAATCAGGGCCGTCCTCTGGGATGGCGGAATCCCGGCCAATCTCGGAACGTTTGGCGGCAGTGCGAGCCTCGCCTGGGGCGTGAACGATTCCGGACAGGTGGTCGGAGGCGCTGCCAACACGACGCCGGACGCGCTAGCGGGCGACTTTTATAACGTGGACCCTTTCCCATATCAGGTGTCCACCGAAATCCACGCATTTCTCTGGGATCGAGGTGAGTTACATGACCTCCAGACACTGGGCGGTCCGGACAGTGTTGCGCAATACGTAAACGAGAGCGGCCAGGTAGCTGGAATCTCGTTCACCAACAGCACTCCGAACGCGACCACAGGCTTGTCAACCCTCGACCCCTTTCTATGGGAATACGGCCAAATGAAAGATCTCCATTCGCTCGGCGGCACGATGGGATTCGTGAGCGGCCTCAACAACCAGGGCCATGTCATTGGCACGTCAAACCTCGCTGGAGATGCGACGTCTCACCCATTTGTGTGGCAAGAGAACCGCCTCATCGATTTGCAAACCCTCGGCGGCGATAACGGATCGGCGATTTGGATCAGCGATGCCGGCGCCGTGGCTGGCTGGGCGGACTTGTCGGGCAGCGAGGTTCATCATGCGTTTATCTGGACGAACGGGGAGATGAAGGATCTGGGAACGATTGGGACCGATCCTTGCAGCACCGCCTACGGCATGAACGCTCGCGGCCAGGTCGTCGGCAATTCCGGCGACGGGTCCGGCATCGAGAGTTGCGGCCCCAAGATTCACGGCTTCCTCTGGGAAAACGGCGGACCCATGGTGGACCTGGACACCCTGTTTGCCCCGTTGGCGAACGGCCTGCAATACTTCGGTGCATGTTGCATTAATAACAGTGGGGAGATCCTCGGCAGTGGGAAACTCCCTAACGGCGACATCCATGCACTGGTTCTGATCCCATGCGATGCCAATCACGAGGACGCCCCGGCCTGTCATGCCAGCCCCACGGATGTGGAGATAGCTGCTGCGCCCCGCACAACTCCGCAGGCGGCGCCCGGCGCCGCGGCAAGCGGGATCATCAACAGGAATCCGCACAAGCCGCATTCGTGGTAGGCTCCGCGGGTTAAAAGGCGGTACGGCGAAGGAAGGCACTGCTTGGCCGCGGCTCGCAGGGCGCCGGAAAGCGCGTTACGAGGCGCGGTCAAGTCAGACGCAGCAAGTGGAAGAGAAAACACGACGGACGCAGAACTCGGGTTAAGACGAAAAGAGCTTATGAAACTGGGCTAGCGCGGGATCTATCCGCCCGTTTGCTGGACAGACGTGGTGGCGCACCAGACTGTTGCTGCCCCTCGCGGGCTGGGATCCCACAACCGGACTTGCATGAAACCGCTGGCGCAGCAGGTAAGAGCCTCTTGGATCTCTGGGCGAATCGTCGCCGACTCGGAGACTGTTGCGGGCGTCGCGGGACAACTTCAGCGAGCGTTATCACCTCATATCGGCAGTTTGCGGTAAGGCAAGGCAGACTGCCGCGCGTGTTCCGCGAAGGTTCCCTTATGGGACGGCTCCCACCTTCCGCCAGCCCGTTTGACGATCGCGATGGCCCTCCATCACGCGGGACTGACCACTTCTCAGCAACGGCGACTTTACGCTCATGTGGAACCAGGGAGACCAAGCAGGCGGGCTGAGTTTCCCAATATTACCGCGCCCGTCGTAGCGGCAGGTGCGAATCCGTCAGGGCCTAGGCCGGAGGGCTGCACAACGTCGCGAAAGGCTTGCCCGCCGCGCGGATCTGATCGATGTGCGCCAACCCCGGAAGGCCAATCACTCGCAGGGCGGTTGACACCGTCTTGCGCTGGTCCTACGATTCAAAGTAGCCGCGTCCGCGTGATGAGCCCTCCGTCGCTCAGGCGTCCGCCTGGGAAACTCTGAGCGCCATCACTAATTGCCAGGTCAAAATGCGAAACGCGCGATGTTATCTCCTCCTGATTGCCACCACGGCGGCCTGCTTTGCCCAAGGTCCGTCAGTTGTCTCGGTCGTTGGCGGTGCCGATTATAGCGATGCCGTGTCGGTCGGAATTCCGCTCGGCAGTATCTTCACCATCGAAGGGTCTGACCTTGCGCCTTCAGTCGCTCAGGCTACGGGGTTGCCCTTACCGACCACTCTGAATGGCTTAACCGTGCAGATCTGGGACTCGGCGGGAAGCGCTGTGCTGGGAGTGTGTCCCTTATGGTATGTCTCTCCCACCCAGGTGAACGCCGTCCTGCCGTCGTCCCTGGCCGCCGGCACCTATGATCTCAGCGTCAGTATCTTGACCGCGTCTCCGTTCGGCAATATTCCGCTTTCCACCCCGCGGGTGCAGATCCTGGCCACCAATGGCCGGTTTGCTCCGTTCACGCTGGGCAGCCGTGGTTTTGGACCCGCCGTGGTCCAGCAGTATGACTCGGCTGGCGGCCCTTTCCTGAACCAGCTCACAGCAGCGGCGCCCACTGGCTCGGTTCTGGTGCTGTGGGGAACCGGGCTAGTGTAGTGTCTCAGAAATAGCTTTACCTTTGTCTGGGATTGCCCCATATACCCGTTCCCGCGATGAGCGCGCCATCGCGCTGCAATTGGACATTTTCCGCCAACGAAAACGTGCTCCAGGGCTCGACGCAGCCGGGCTGCACGGCGTACCCTCGGGTGTCGCCCCGCTCGGGAACAGTCCCACCGGAGTCGCATGATCACAGCTCGCCTGGTCGTGGTCGGCAAAGCTGTCTGGATCTTCTTGGTAGGTCGGATTATGAACGAGCTTAAGCGTCCCTTCACGCGGAGTCGATTGCTGCCGAGTCCCGTCGTCCGTTGTCGTACTACCAAAATTTGCGCGGCCAACACCAGGGCGTTCATTTCCCCACGGGTACTTACGGCCATTCACGCCCCTCGCAGCCCTTTCCCATTCGGCTTCCGTCGGCACCCTTTGACGCTGCATACTCGGCGGCATCCATGTCGCGGAATTTTCGCGTCACCGCCAATGCGCTCCAGGAACTCGATGGCCTTTTGCCGCTTTGTTTCGGCTTCGGCCTCACTCATGAACTTCGGCACGCATTCATTATTCGCCTGCGGCGGAAGATCTGCCAGATGGATAAAAACAGTCGGAATTACGTTCGGGAGTACAAAAATCAGCGGGGTTTTTGACCTACAAAGTGAGACTGAGGTATTGACTTTACTTCGCGTTCATCCTTGCTAGCCGCTCGTCCTTCGGCAGTCGCCGCGCGGCGCTTCGGAGTGCGTCTTTAAACGACTTCTTGTCGTCGCGAGGGATCTCCAGGGCACTGCAGATTTGTGCGGGGGACTTTCCTTGTTTCCATAGATCCAGAGCCCTAGGGTCAACTCTGCGCCATGTGCCTTTCGGACGACCAGGGTCGCCCTTTGGCCGCATGTGGAAGTACTGGCGCAGCAAAAACAGCTCCAGGTGATGCATAACCATTGCCATCCCCTTAAACGGGGTCGAGGCCAACTTCTTGTCGAGGTGTCGAGTCAGCTTCTCGAAAGCCCGATCAGGCTCGTCGGCTGGTTCGTCATCGCAATCGGCGACTTCATCCTGGGAAGCAGCCTTAGGGTAGACCCACTCCCCACGGTCCACCCATCTATCCATTATCGAGTCGCGCTCAACAGCTTGATCGTCCTCGGCACCCATATGGTGCCTCCTTCTTCAGTCGTGATCGCTCAGGATAAGCGGCTGCCCTTGGCCGGCCGAGATCATTGCATCCAGTTGCTCCAAGTCTTGGAGGAATTCGTCTTTCTTCGCTTTTAGGTAACGCCACGCAGAGAAGACAAGCGGGGCGTTCGTATCAATTGACTTGCGAGATTTCCTTGCGAATTCCCGGGCGGATTCAGGGTCCCCTACGGCCCAACTTGCAATTGCCAGGCACTGATGATAGTTCGCATTTTGCTGCTGGCGAGGTGACACGCGATCTAATTCAACAACTCGCGAAAACGCTTCCTGCGGAACAGCCTTCGTCCTCCCCCAGAGCGCCATTGCGTAGTTAAACGTATCCTGAATGATGAGTTCGGAGGGCCGGCCCAATGAGAGGATAATATCCTCGGCTTCCGCGAAACGCCTCTGCCCAATGAGGCACAGCGATAATTCAGTAATCGCCAGCGGTCTCTCCGGCTGCTCAGGGACGATCAGGGGCCGGAGGAAGTCTGCGATAGGAGGGAGCGCCTTTCGTTGGATCTCAAGCCCACTCGCGATATAGAGCTTCTCATCGACCGAGAGACCTCTCGCATTCACTGTCCTTAAGCCCTCGCTTAGGAAATCGACATCACGATTCGCGACTAGAGAGAGTACACTCACAATTGCGAACACGCGATTTCTCGCCACGTCCAACGCCCTACGGACGAGGTCGCGGGCGCAATCCTGTGCACCGCGAGAGTATTCCTTGGAGGCTCCTTCCAGTAACTTTTCCTCGGACTGAAATCCTAGGCGAGCGGCGTCGTTGAGCAGTGCCTGAGCTTCCTTATCGCGCCCGAGGCTATGATGCGCCTGCCCCAGGGCATACAGAATGGCTCCGTCCTTCGCATACAGACCCCTTATCTTCTTCAATCGCTCATTGACTAGTTCTGGGGGTCTGTTTCTGGGTTGTGAGACCACAGTATCCAGAAACTCCGTTACAACAGCGAGGTCACCTAGGTTGGCTTCGGTGATCGTCTTTGCCAGCCCATCGTACTCACGTGCGAGCTTTGTCCGTGGATGCTCGATTGTAAATATGGTCTGTTGAAGCAACGACAGGCTGTCGTAGTGATGAATCGTGCCATGGGGAACATGTCCCATTATCTGCCGAAACTTTGCCATTTCCTTTCCAAGAATGCCATACTCATCATCGAGATCGGGGACGTTCGCTGCCACAAAATACTTCTCGATCATGCGGCCAGATTCATTAGACTCGCGGTCGATATCGCGAACTAGCGCTTCAAGTCCTCTCCTATTCTGCTCATTGGGGAAGAAAAAGAGAGCCACCGCATCGGGCAGTTGGCGCGTGCAGATCCCTCCGACGTCAGTGTGGCCAGTTCGGGAATCTATAAAGACGTAGTCCGGGCTTAGCGCGCGGGCCCACTGTTCCTTCAAGTCTTCGAAGAGAAGGAAGCCATCCTGCTCCGCGTATAGTTGTGACCAGTCGATCGCATTCAATCGACTTCCATAGTCACCATCTTGTTTACCAGTTGGCATGACCCACACTCTAGCGTCCAGGTTTGGATGAGTGGGCTCATAGACGAAGTTCGTTACATCGGGAACGGCGCGAGTGTCCCGATACTCAGTCACAAAATCGACCAAGCCAGGTGTCGGCTCGGAGGGCCTGAGCAAATCAAAGGTATCGAGCCCCGGCGCCTCAAGATCGAAGTCAACCAACAGGACCCGCCGACCTGACCGGGCCAAAGACAAGGCGACGTTGGCCATAGCCATGGTCCGCCCGACGCCGCCCTTGAACGAGTAGAAAGTTACTGTGTACATGGCTCAACTCAACTCGCCGCCCGCATAAAAAGCCGGAATGATGCTTTTCGTCTGCGCAGCTCAGGGGTAATAGTGATGACCCTGAACGTCGGATCTCCCCTGTGATCATTAGCTTCCGCAATTAGCGTCAGACGGTGCAAAGTCCGTGGGTCGGCTTGAATCAGCCGTAACAATCGGTCATTGGAGGCGCTCTGCACTTGTGCGCCCGTTTCCCAACGGGACAATGACGCCTCACCAAATCCGGTGATTCTGCTGAATTCAGCTTGAGAGAGTCCAAATCGTTCGCGGACACCGCGAACCTCATTTGGCGTGAGGCGACCTAGGTGCTGGCAGACAGCGATTTGCCGCAGATCCTCAGCTTCTGATCTCGTCCACTGATAGCCGCATTTATTACAGGTATAGACAGGAACTTCACATGTTAGGTCAACTGCTTCGTCGCCTCGACCATAGCGGAACGACTGCTGTGCGTACTCCAACCGCGAATCCGTGCTGTCGCAGTCCGGGCACTCCCGCAGTGGTAGCACACTATTCTGCTCTCCTTCCGTGTGTTCATTGACAGGCTTCATAGAATTAACGCTCACTGTTGTGGAAACTTCTCCCATGGACGGTATTTGACGAAAGCGTCAGCTTGATATAGATTTGTGGGCAGCCTATATAGCCATTGGCGAGAATTTCGTAGCCAATTTTGCCCGGTGGTTTCTCCATCCTTGTCTCGCGCACGTCGTGCCCAGATTCAGGAAGATCTGCGATAAAGTTCCATGCGGCAGAATCTGAGAAAGGCAGACCCGACTGCGGGTGAGCGACTTGTTGTGGCCGCCAGTCGCAGGGTGCCTGCGGTCGAAACTCGTTTGTTCGTGCATTTCTGTTCCTCGCCCTTCGAACCAGCTCGGCCCGGATTGTCAACGATATTGGCATGCCTATTCAGAACAGATACACGGCGGCCATCGCTAACATCAAACGATTCCATTTGTTCGCTGCCCACTATGCTTCTCTTCGGAAGATTGAGAGATGCCTTGAGCATACCACATCATTTGATGTTAATCAACACAATTCTCGTGGCGGACGTTCCCCGCGACACACTGCTCCATCCCGAACCAAAAGAGGCGAATCCCGGCAAGCCGTAACGTAGGAAATTGGAACAGAATGGAACAGAGTCGGGGGAGACAGAGCCTGTAAGCTGTTGAAAAACATGGTGGCCAGGGACGGAGTTGAACCGCCGACGCCAGCCTTTTCAGGGCTGCGCTCTACCAACTGAGCTACCTGGCCGGGGAATCCCAGTGTAGCAACCAGGCAGCGGCTCCCGCAACGCTATTACCGCGTTTCCTCCGCCGCGCGCTATAAAGGACTCTCATCATGCCTACGCGACGCCTCTTCCTGCAATCCGCCGCCGCCGTCCTGGCACGCGGGGCTGCGGCCGTGCCGGAGCGTCCCAGCCGCCGGCCGCCACCGGCCGAGCGCAAATTCTCGAGCGAGGCCGTGGAAGCCAAGATCCGGCAGATGCAGAACTCCATCGCCGATCCCGAACTGGCCTGGCTGTTCGGGAACTGCTTCCCGAATACCCTCGATACCACCGTGCGCCCTGGCCAGTTGGACGGCAAGCCCGACACCTTCGTCATCACCGGCGACATCGACGCGATGTGGTTGCGGGACTCCACCGCCCAGGTCTGGCCCTACCTGCCACTGGCCCGCGAGGACCGGCGGCTCCAGACGCTGCTGGCCGGCGTCGTCAACCGGCAGACCCGCTGCGTTCTCATCGATCCCTACGCGAACGCCTTCAACTACGGTCCGACCGGCAGCGAGTTTGACAAGGACCTCACGCACATGAAGCCCGAGTTGCATGAGCGCAAGTGGGAAATCGATTCGCTGTGCTACGCCATCCGCCTGGCGCACGGCTATTGGAAAACGACGGGCGACAGTTCCTGCTTCGATACCCACTGGCGGCGCGCCGCGGCGCTCATCGTGCAGACCTTTCGTGAGCAACAACGGCTGCGCGGCCGCGGCCCGTACTCCTTCCAGCGAGCGGCCGCCAATCCCTACGATTCGCTGCCGCAGGACGGATTCGGCAATCCCGCGCGCCCCTGCGGCCTGATCCATTCCGGCTTTCGGCCCTCGGACGATGCCTGCGTTTTCCCCTTCCTGGTTCCCTCGAACCTGTTCGCAGTCGCCTCCCTCGGGCAGCTCGCTGCGGTTTTCGACGCGGAATTACCGGACAAGGGGTTTGCGCGGGAGTGCCGGGAGTTGGCGGCCGAGGTGAGCGAGGCCCTCGACAAACACGCCAAGGCCGTCCGTCCGCGCTATGGCGAGACCTGGGCCTACGAGGTGGACGGCTTCGGCAATCAACTGTTCATCGACGATGCCAACGTGCCCAGCCTGCTGTCGCTGCCCTATCTGGGCTGCTGCGCGGCGGACGATCCCGTGTACCAGCACACCCGCGCCTGGGTGTTGAGCGAGGATAATCCATATTATTACCGAGGAACCGCCGCCGAAGGATTGGGAGGCCCCCATTCCGGGCTGGGCATGATCTGGCCGCTGGGCATCGTCACCCGCGCCTTGACCAGCCGCAGCGAAGTCGAAATCTCTGCGTGCCTGAAGATGCTTAAGAACACGCACGCAGGCACCGGCTTGATGCACGAATCCTTTTTCAAGGACGACGCCGGCCGGTTCACGCGCTCCTGGTTTGCCTGGGCCAATACGCTGTTCGGCGAGTTGATCCTGACCGTGCACGAGCGTCACCCAGGATTGCTTTCCCGAGTTTAGGCAAGTGCGCGCTCAGTCGGCCTCGGGCCGCTCCGGCTCCACGACCGGCGGCATGGCTCCGGCCGGGACCGGCGCCAGCATGTCTTCCTTGCGCTTGATCAGGGTCGAGGTGTTGTAGCTGGCCACCTCGAAACCGTGGCCGTGGGTGATGGCGTCGGTCGGGCAGGCTTCCACGCAATAGCCGCAGAAGATGCAGCGGTTGTAATCGATGTTGTAGACCTTGGCGTAGCGCTCGCCGCCGGAGATGCGCTCGCGTTCGGTGTTCTCCGCTGCCTCAATGTAGATGCAATTGGAAGGGCACGCCGCGGCGCACAGGAAACACGCCACGCATTTCTCCATGCCGTTGACGTCGCGCTGCAGCACGTGGACGCCGCGGAACCGCTCTTCGAACTTGGCCGGCTCATCCGGGTAGTATTCGGTGACGGTGGGCGACAGCATCTCCTTCAGCGTGACGCTCATGCCTTTGGCGATGGCCGCGGCGGCTCCGAATACATCGATCTTGGTGGACATGGAGTCTGATTTTATTGTAGCGTGGCTCCGCACGGGAGCCTAGTTGCGCGAGCCTCAACCAGCCTTCCATTCCGGCACGTGGTCTTCGCTGCCAACCGGGTTCACGCCGCCGCGCGCGCCCAGCCAGAGGATGTCCTGTTTGATCCAGCCTTCGATCACCCGCCCCACCATTCCATCGGGTTCGACCAGAAACGTGGTCGGCACGTGTGAGATTCCATACGCATTGCTGACCGGGAAACGATCGTCTTCCGAATCCAGCAGCATGCGAAACCGCAAGCCGTACTCTCGGGCAAACTCGCGCGTGTCCGCTGCGTCGTTCTGCGAAATGCCGTAAACGCGCAAACCGCTGCCACCGTGAATGCGGTCGAGAAACGGCAGCGTCATCTGGCACACCGGACACGATACCTTGAAGAACGCCAGCGCCACTGGGCCGGTTGCCAGCAGATCGGCGAGCGCAACTTCCCCGCCCTCCAGCCGCGCCAGCCGGAATTCCGGCGCCCGCGTGCCCACCTGCGGCAACGGCGATTTCTTGCGGAAAAACATGCTTTCAGTTTACCCGAGCGCGGCCCACTGCTACCGCTTTCGCGGCCTTCAGTCCCGGTTATTCGTAATCAACCGCGCACCGCGGTTGCGGGTGATATAGTTGTACACCCACTCGACGAAGACCAGCAGACGGTTTTCGAATTCCACCAGGTACATCAGGTGCACGAATACCCACAGGAACCAGGCCGGGAAACCGGACACGTGCAGGCTGCCGAATTGCGCCACGGCCCGGTTCCTGCCGATGGTGGCCAGGGCGCCTTTGTCGAAGTAGCGGAAGGGGCGCATGGATTGGCCGCGCAGTTTCCGCACCAGCAGATCGGCCACGTAGCGGCCCTGCTGCATGGCTACCGGCGCCAGGCCGGGCAGCGGCTTGCCGTCCTGGGCGAGGCTCGCCAAGTCGCCGATGACGTGAATCTCCGGATGGCCGGTAACGCTCAAGTCCGGCTCGACCAGCACTCTTCCGGCGCGGTCGAGCGGTGCGCCGGCGCGTTCCGCCAGTTTCCGGCCCAAACTGGAAGCGCGCACGCCCGCCGCCCAAAGGACGGTACGGGTGGCAATATGCTCGGTCTGCCCGGCGGCCTCGACGGTGACTCCTTCGGCGTCAATCGCGGTGACGCGCGCGCCCAGGCGCGGACGCACGCCGAGGGCGATGAGCTGCCGCTCGGCTTTGTGCGAGAGGTCCGGCGCGAAGGAAGGCAGCACGCGGTCTTCGCCTTCGATCAGCAGGATCCGCGATTCGGCCGGGTTGATGTGATGGAAATCATGCCGCAGCGTATCGTTGGCGATTTCGCCCAGTGCCCCGGCAAGTTCGACGCCAGTCGGGCCGCCGCCGACGATCACAAATGTGAGCCAGGCATGGCGCTGCGCGGGGTCCGGCTCGCGCTCAGCCTCTTCAAAAGCCAGCAGGATGCGGCGGCGGATTTCGGTGGCGTCCTCGACGGTCTTCAAGCCGGGCGCCAGCGGCTCCCACTCGTCGTGGCCGAAATAGGTATGGCTGGCGCCAGTAGCGATCACCAGGTCGTCATAGGGCCGCTCGCCGTCGGCAAGGATCACGCGCCGGTTGGCGATATCGAAATCCACTACCTCTCCCAGCAGCACTTCCGTATTGCGATGGCCGCGCAAGACCACGCGCAGCGGCGATGCGATCTCACCCGGCGAAAGCCCGCCCGTGGCTACCTGGTAAAGCAGCGGCTGAAAGAGATGGAAATTGCGCTGATCGATAAGGGTGAGCGCGAGCGGGGCCTTCCCCAGCCGCTTGGCCGCGTAAAGGCCGGCGAAACCACCGCCGACAATCACCACCCGGTGTACGCCCGGCGCCCGATCCGGACCTGGCTCGACTTGGTTTTTCACCCCAGCATCCTCATAGTGGAGCAGGCCCCCGGCCTGCCAACCCTCTTATTAGATGCTTGCGCAGGGCACCGGGAAGCAGATCCCCGGCTACTGTTGAGCCTCCGTGAGCGCCTGGCCAGCCGTTGCCAAAACCGCAACAGCGGGCGCTCGCTTCACACTTACGGGCACTCATACCTGCGCTACTATTGAGGGGAGAACCCGGCACACCGCCGGCACAACAGGGGCAGGCAAATGAGTGGACGCGCGTTTGGTATCGGAAAAAGGCTTGTAGCGGCGGCGCTGTGGTTGGGCGCGGCGGCAATCGTGTCCGCGCAGACCTTCACGGCCTATCAATTGCCCGTCAGCTACAGCCAGCCCAAGGGAATCACCGCCGGCCCGGACGGCGCGCTCTGGTTCACCGAATACAACAACAACAAGATTGGACGCATTTCGACCAGCGGAGCCATCACCGAATACTCCGGGCTCACGGTCTCCAGTTGCCCTTACTCGATCACCGCCGGTCCGGATGGGGCGCTCTGGTTCACCGAGTATCATGCGAACAAGATCGGGCGCATCACCACGGCTGGAGCGGTCACCGAGTACGCGGTGCCCACCCCGTCGGCGTTCCCGCTCGGGATCACAACCGGCCCCGATGGCGCACTGTGGTTTACCGAGTCGGCCACCAACACGATCGGACGCATCACCACGGCCGGCGCGATTGTGGAGTACGCGATCCCCACCCAGCCGGCCGGAGCGTACGGCATCGCGACCGGGCCCGACGGCAACCTCTGGTTCACCGAAGAGGCCGGCAGTAATATCGGACAGATGACTCCGAGCGGCGAGGTCACCGAGTTTCCGCTGGCTACGCCGGGATCCCTTCCTTCGGCCATTCTCAAAGGACCGGATAACGCGCTCTGGTTCACCGAGTGGGCGGGAAACAAGATTGGCAGAAGCGACACCAGCGGTAATATAACGGAGTTCACGATTCCCACCGGCATCGCTTACCCGCTGGGGCTCACCATCGGGCCGGATGGCGCAGTGTGGTTCACCGAAGGCGCCATCACCAACCGGATTGGCCGCATCACGCTGGACGGCGCCATCACCGAGTACTCCCAGGGACCTGTTCAGACGCGCATTGTTGCCCCCCCGGTTACGGGGAATGCGCCCTCCGCTCCCGCATATCCCGGATGGCTCGCGGCCGGCCCGGACGGTGCGATCTGGTTCACTGAGGCGATCGGCGACATCGTCCGCTTCAGCATCCCCACGGCCACCAGCAAAGCCCGCCGCCCGTTCTGAACCGCGGGCAACGGCAGATCGCGCCGCCTTCCCTTCCCCACCGGCCGATTCGGTAACATGAATCCATGCCCTGCTTGCTGCTTGTGGTCGTACTGGCGTTTCCGCGCATCGTGATGGTGGCGATGTTTCTACTCAGCAACTATCTTCAGCGGGCTTACCATGGCCTCCTGCTGCCGGTGCTGGGATTCATATTTCTGCCGCTGACGACGATCGTCTACGCGTGGCTGACGAACACTCACCGGCCGATGGTGGGCATCAACGCGCTGATCCTGGTGATCGCGGTAGTGATCGACCTGGGCGGCCTGGGCGGCGGCGCAAGGCACCGGCGAAGCGACTGACGGCGCTGTGAGAAGAATTACGCCCGCAAGCGGGCGTTGGCAAGCTGAAGAAGCTGCTGAAAAAGTCCGAAAAAACATTTTTGGAACCACGGATGAACACGGATAAACCAGTTCTTTTCAATCTGTGCTCATCTGTGTTTATCCGTGGCCATGATGCTTTTCGTGTTTTTCAGCAAGCTCTGAAGCACGCCCCACCGCCGCTAGCTCTTCAGCTCCTCCACAATCTCCGCCGCCACGGCGCGGGCCTTCTCGACGGCGCCCGGCTCCAGGCTGATCGCGCCCACGCGGGCGTGGCCGCCGCCGCCGTAGCGTTCGCAAATCGTGGCCAGGTTGTGTTTCGGTTCCGCCAGAGTCCACGGATTGGAGCCGACTGAGATCTTGGTGCGAGTGCTCGACGGGCTGACCGAAACCGTGTAGGTCGAGGACGGGAACAGGAAATACGGTATGAACTTGTTGTAGCCCTCAACGTCATGGCCCGACAAGTCGAAGTAGACCACGCCGTCCTGCTGCTCGGCCCTATCCCGGATGATCTCGATCGAATCCAGATGCCGTTGGTAAAGCGGCCGATACAGCGCCTGAATCTCCGGATCGGCGACGATCTCCTCCAGACGCGCATGTTGCATCTGCCCGATGATCTTCTGCACGATATCGGAGCCCTGGGCGGCTTCGATGACCAGCGTCAGCTTCATCGCCGGAGCGCCCAGCTCCACTGCCGTCCGGGCGTCCGGGTATTGAGCGCCGTCGATGATCAGCGACCACTCGACCAGCTCGCTCAAGTCCGGCGCGGCGAAACCGAAACGCTGGCGGGCCACGTCGGCGATGAACGCGGTGCAGGATTTGTAGCGCGGGTCGTAAAGCTTGCGCCCGCTCGTGTCGCGGCGGAAATCCTCGGCATCCGCCTGGCTGAGGAAGGCGCTCTGGTGATGATCGAACCACCAGGTGAGGCGCGGGTTATTGGAGTATTTGAAATCGACGATGGCGTTTTCGTCGCCATCGAACAGCTCCGGCGAGAACGCCTGCGCGGCCCGGTGGGCCATGCCTGTATAGCGGAATTCCGCATCCGGGTGAACCGCCCCCGCGATGAAGCGGCTGAAGAAGGCAGCCGACGCTGCCCCGTCAAAACAATGGTCGTGATACAGCACCCTGACTAGCATGAATGGAGGAGGAAAACCTTTAATCGTGCCTGAAGTTGCCAAGAAATGCAACTGCTATCCGCGTGAGGATCACGCGCCTGCCGGCCCGCGCGATGCGCTACAACAGTTTTCATGCCGCAGTTCGGCCGACGCACGCTGACACGCAGACAGGCCATTGCCGGAATGGCGGGATCCGCCGCCTTGCCGCTAGCCGCGGCAAACAGCGGCAAGTTGGACCGGGAAGCCATCGTCAAGAGGCACAATCCCGTGCTGCGGGCCGCCGTCATCGACTCGGCACTCCAGGTTGGAAACGGCGAGTTTGCCCTCAGTGCCGATATTACGGGGCTGCAAACGTTTCCGGCGGCCTATGAGGAAGGGATGCCACTCGGCACGATGGCGCAGTGGGCCTGGCATGCGTTTCCCAATCCCGAGAACTTCCAACTGCGCGAAGTGATGAGGCCTTATGAGGCATACGGGCGAACCGTCCTTTATGCGGAAACACCCAACGAGCCGGAACGGGCCCGGCGGGCCGTGACCTGGCTGCGCGAGAATCCGGAGCGCATCCACCTGGCGCGCATCGGTCTCCAGTTCGCGGTTCGGGACGGCAGGCCGGTTGCCATGGCGGATCTGAGCGACGTCAGGCAGGAACTCGACCTCTGGCGCGGGCTGCTTTCGAGCGAGTTCCGGTTGGGAGACTCGCTGGTGCGGGTCGAGACCGTTTGCCACCCACGGCGCGACCTGCTCGCAGTTCGAATTTGTTCGCCTCTGCTTCAACATCGAAAACTCGGCGTGGCAATCGCTTTTCCGTATGCCTCCACTTCGTGGACAAAGGGCTATGACTGGGACTCGCCGGCGCGCTATCAGACCAAAGTTGCCAGGTCCGATCGGGGAGCGACTTTCGACTGTATTCTCGATGAGACTCGATATACGGCAACGGCAGCCTGGCCGGCCGGTGCCCGGTTACAGGACGCGGGACCTCATCACTTCCACTTGTTTTCCGAGGGACAGGAAGAGATCGAGCTGGCAATCGAGTTTTCACCAACACGGATTACGGGGCGGATTCCTCGGTTCGCGGAGGTTCGGGATTCCAGCGCCAGGCATTGGTCGGCATTCTGGATTAGTGGTGGCGCAATCGATTTCTCCGAATCGACCGATCCGCGCGCGGCAGAACTGGAGCGCAGGGTAGTGCTCTCGCAGTACCTGATGGCGGTGAACTGCGCCGGTTCGATGCCGCCGCAGGAGACCGGCCTCGCGACCAATAGCTGGTGGGGCAAATCCCATTTGGAGATGCACTGGTGGCACGCAGCCCATTTCGTCCTGTGGGGAAGGCCGGAGCTTTTGGAACGTAGTCTGCCGTGGTACCGCTCCATTCTGCCCCGCGCAAAAGACACCGCCAAATTGCAGGGCTACCGGGGAGCGCGCTGGCCGAAGCAAGTCGGCCCGGATGGGAGAGAGTCTCCCAGCGATGTCGGCGTCTTCCTCATCTGGCAACAGCCGCACCCGATTTACTATGCGGAGCTACTGTACCGATCACGTCCCGATCGCGGGACGCTGGAGGCATATCGGGAAATCGTCTTCGAAACCGCGGAGTTCATGGCTTCGTATGCGGTCTGGGACTCGTCTACCCGCCGCTATGTACTGGGACCGCCGCTGATTCCCGCTCAGGAAAGTTACTCGAAGATACGAAGACAGGTTACCAATCCCACCTACGAGCTGGCTTACTGGCATTGGGGATTATCGACGGCCCAGCGCTGGCGCGAGCGGTTGGGAATGCCGCGCCATGCGGAGTGGGACCGAGTCATTCAGGGGCTCGCCCGGCCGCTAATCCGGAACGGCACTTATACGGCGATTGAAGCAGAGCCCTTTACCGTTTACAACGACCACCCATCCATGCTGTGCGCGCTGGGCGTGCTGCCCGCAACGCCACTCATCGACGCCTCCACCATGCGTTCGACGCTCGACGACGTGCTGGTGCGTTGGAATTGGAACACCACGTGGGGATGGGATTACCCAGTGATGGCGATGACGGCTGCGCGGCTCGGCGAGCCGGAGAAGGCGGTCGATGCACTTCTTATGGACTCGCCGAAGAACCAATACCTGGCGGGCGGACAGAACCTGGGAACCAAGGGCCGGCTGCCGCTTTACCTGCCGGGAAACGGCGGCTTGCTGTACGCGGTCGCGATGATGGCTGCCGGTTGGGACGGCGCACCGGCGAGCGCTCCGGGCTTTGCCATTTCGCGCGGCTGGAAGATCAAATGGGAGGGGCTGCAACGTGCGTTGTAGCGAAGTGGGCCGGGCCATGCCCGGCCCCTACGAGTCTCTTGTAGGGGCGAGGCATGCCTCGCCCGCGAGTCGCGCCTCGTTAGACCGTCAGTCACAGCGCACGCAAAAATCGGATCTTAAAGTCTATTAAGCAGTTAACGAACCGCGGCCGGAGGGTGATGGCGGGCCGGCCAGTTACGATTGGTGCGGAAGAGGGAATCGCGGGATGCGCCCTTTGAAGCGCCTCATACTGGCATATAAGAACTTCGCAGCCAACCGGAACATCAGTCACATCGGACTCGGCGTGGCGGCACTGAACACGGCCAAAGTGCTGCGCGCGAACGGCATTGCGGCAGAAGTCCGGCCCATCACCAGCGCGGCAGACCTGGGGAGTCTCCTCGATTCCTCGGTGTCGCACGTGGTCACTTCGGCGCCCTGGATACCGGTTGAACAATGGCAGCGGCTGACGGCGGAAAACCCCGATGTCACTTTCGCGGTGAATTGCCACTCCAACGTCGGCTTCCTGCAAGCCGACGCGAACGGAGTAAGGCGCCTGCGGGACGGCCTGGAACTGGAGCGCGGGACGTGGAACTTTCACGTGGCCGGGAACAGCCGCAAGTTCTGCGATTGGATCCGCGCCGCGTACCGGGCTCCGTGCGCTTACCTGACGAACCTGTACTATCTGGAGCCGGAACGGCATTTGCCGCGGACCCCGTTCAGCGGCGGCACGCTGCGGGTGGGTGCATTCGGCGCCACGCGGCCGCTCAAGAACCTGATGAGCGCGGCGGGCGCGGCGCTGGAGATCGCGGGCCGGCGCAACGCACCGTTGGAATTCTGGGTTTCGGCGGGGCGCGCCGAAGGCGGATCGGGAATCATGGACGCAGTGCGGGCGATGATGGCCGGACTGCCGCACGTCCGGCTGGTGGAGAACGGGTGGCAGACATGGCCGCGCTTTCGCGAGACGGTGCGGCACATGCACCTGCTGCTGCAGCCGAGCTACACCGAATCGTTCAACATGGTGACGGCTGACGGCGTTGCCGAAGGCGTGGCATCGGTGGTTTCGGATGCCATCGACTGGGCGCCCAGCGCGTGGAAAGCGGGCTTCGACCGCGTCGACGAAATTGCCCGGGTCGGCACCCACCTACTGGCGGATCCGTACGCGGCGGCGGAAGGCTTCCGGGCGCTGGAAGCCCACAACGCGGAGGGGCTGCGGTGCTGGAAAAGCTACCTGGAAGCAGCCTGAAGCGTTCACTTCACGCGGGTGAAGTCCACCTTGGCATTCAGGGTTTGCCCCTCGTCGGTGACGACTGTGACGGGGCCTTTGAGATGGTCGCCCTCCAGCACCAGACTCAATTTGAAAATGGTGGCACGGTCGGAGTCCTTGACCTCCAGGGTGACGTTGTTGCCGCTTATTGCACCCTTTTCGATCGTCCACTGGTGTTCTTCGTCCGGTCCAGCGGTGCCGGTGATCTGGCCGCCGTCCTGCTTCAGGATGGTGAAAGCAGAGCCGTCGTCATTGGTTCCGTCTGGCTTCGTCAGGCTGAAGGAACCCGACCATTTTCCACTTACGTTTACGTCGGCGGCGGACAGTACCAGCGAAGCCGCCAGCAAAAGAAACACAAACAGCTTCATAGAACCCTCCGCAGATGGGATACGGGCGATAGCGGAAAAAGTTCCACGGCGAGTGATGCGCGGCAGGCCGGGCCGGGCATGCCCGGCCCCTACGGGCGGCTTGTTGGGGCGAGCGATGCCTCGTCGGCGGGTCGCGCGACGAGACGCTATTGCAGTTGCAAGGCGGCGCACTTAGTTCAGAAAGTAAGTCCGGTAGAGCGTATCCCGCTGTTTGGGTACGAAGCCCGCGTCACGGATGATGCGGCGCAGTTCCTCTTCAGACGTGCAGTAGTGGGCGCCGGCGGCGGAAACCACGTTCTCTTCGATCATGATGCTGCCCACATCGTTGCCGCCGAAACGCAGGCCGAGCTGGCAGGTCTTGAGCCCTTGCGTGACCCAAGACGATTGCACGTTCTCGATGTTATCGAGGTAGATGCGCGAAATCGCCAGCGTCTGCAAGTACTCGACGGCGGTGGCTTCCTCTTTGACGAAGCGGCCGAGCGAAGTGTTCTCGCGCTGGTAGGTCCAGGGGATGAAGGCGGTGAAGCCGCCGGTTTCCTCCTGCAGGTTGCGGACCAACTCCAAGTGGTTCATCCGCTGCTCCAGGGTTTCGCCACATCCGAACATCATGGTCGCGGTGGTGCGCATGCCGAGCTGGTGGGCGGTGCGGTGAACGTCGATCCACTCCTGGACGCCGCACTTGAGGCGGCTGATGCGCTGACGGACGGCGTCATCCAGAATTTCGGCGCCGCCGCCGGGGATGGAGTCGAGGCCGGCATCCATCAAGCGCTGAATCGTGTCGCGCAAGTTGAGGCCGCTGACCTCGGCGATATTGACGACTTCGGGGGCGGAGAGACAGTGCAGGTGAATGCGGAAGCGCTGCTTGATGCCGCGGAACAGGTCTTCGTACCACTCGATCTTGAGGTCGGGATGCAGGCCGCCCTGCATGAGAACGCCGGTGCCGCCGAGGTCGATGGTCTCCTGAATTTTCTGGTAGATGATCTCGTTGGGAAGGACATAGCCTTCGGCGTGGCCCATCGGCCGGTAGAAAGCGCAGAAGCTGCAGAACTCGGTACAGAAATTGGTGTAGTTGATGTTGCGATCGATGATGTAGGAGACGATCCCCTCGGGGTGCCACTTGCGGCGCACCGCATCGGCAGCCATGCCGATGCCGATCAGGTCGTCGGAAGCAAACAGAGCCAGCGCCTCTTCACGCGAAATCATAGGAATCCCCGGCCGGTACTTTCAAGATAGCAAAAACGAGGGCTGGAACAATCCTCACTTGGCTGCGAAAGACCGACCGGGGCGCCGTCCCCAGAGGGGCCCCAGGACGGGGGCGTCCGCCCCACAGCGTGCGCAATGGGCGGCAATGGCTTACAGGAAAGGACTGAAAGAAGAAATGAAAACGAAACGCAGATATGGATGGAAGCCGGACGTGCCGGACCACCGCGACCTGGTTTACAGGCCGCGGCGAACGGTGCCGGTGCCCGCGGACCTGGATATGAGGCAGGAGCAGCCGCCGATTTTCGATCAGGGGCAGCTTGGCTCCTGCACGGGAAACGGAATCGCCGGGGAACTGGAGGCGCAGGAACTGGCGCAGAGCGAGCAACTCACGGTGCTGTCACGGCTGTTCGTCTATTACAACGAGCGTGCGATGGAAGGCACGGTAACGGAGGATGCCGGCGCGTCAATCCGCGACGGGATCAAGAGCGTAAGCTCGCAGGGAGTGTGCCCGGAATCCGAGTGGCCGTATGCCCTGGGCAAGTTCGCGGTGAAGCCGCCGAAGCACTGCTACACCGATGCGCGGAAACTCAAAGCCATCCATTACAGCAGCGTGCCGCAGGACTTGAACTCAATCCAGGCGGCGCTGGCTTCCGGACGGGGCATCGTGTTCGGGATCTCGGTTTACGACTCTTTCGAGTCGGACCAGGTGGCGAAAACGGGAGTGGTGCCGATGCCGGACCCGAGCGAGAGTTTGCGCGGCGGCCACTGCGTGCGGTTGGTCGGCTATACCGGCAACGGCATCAACGGCATTCCGGCGCAGCATTTCATCGGCGCGAATTCGTGGGGTACGGACTGGGGCCTCGCAGGCTATTTCGCGATTCCCTATGCGTACGTCACCAACCCGAACCTGGCGGACGACCTTTGGGTGGTAACGGCGGTGTCGTAGGGCGCCCGAGCCAACACTGTAAACAAGCAAATCAGGAAGAGGAGACACAGCATGAATGGAAGGATATTCCGGCTCATTTGGGCCATCCTGCCGGCGCTGGCGGCCGCGGGTTGCCTGTCGGCGCAATCGCCCACAACGGTCAACTACACCCCGAGCTACTTTGTTGGCGCGGGAGTCGAATACAATCGCTACAACACGGCCGCGCCGGCGATCGCGGGATGGACGACGTTCGCCGTGCAGGTAGGCCAGAGCAAGGTATACTCCTGGTCCACCATCGAATTGACCAGCGCCACCAGCACGGCCAGAACCGGCGCGGGGTACCTGTTTGCACAAACCGGCAACTGGTCGCTGGTGGCGCTGGGCGACGCCGGGCTGGCGATCTCGCCCGTAGCCACGCTCGGATCATTCAGCGGTGGAGGAGGCATCTTTTACGACATCGGACAGCGCCTCAACAAGGGGCACTTCTATCTCACCGCGCTGATGCGGGTAGCGATGATCACCTCGAACTCGGTTCAGCCGGTGTTTGGATTTGGCGCGGGAAAGAGCTTTTGAGGAGGCGATATGAACATAGCAATTCCCTCGTGGTTGACCGGGGCGGTGGCCGCCATCGTCCTTTCCGCGGCGGCGCGAGCGCTGCCGGATCCGGCTCCGCTGGGTTCGCGGCTGTACCTATGGTTTTACCGCTTCACGCAGAACCTGCTGGCGAATTTCGATAAGACACAAAAAGCGTAGGCACGTGGGCACGGGTACGGGGGCGGGCGAGTTACTGCCCCCAGTTACACCGAGGCGGCAGCTAATTCGGGCTGCGAAGCTCGCGCAAACAGGTAGAGTGTGAACAGCGGCTTGGAGTCGCCCTTGCCCCAGCGATTCACTTGCCATTTGACGCGGAGATAGCGCACCTGGGGCCGGTCCGTGAGGTCGAGGACGATCTGGTAAGCGCCGCAATAGAATTTTTGCGGAAATGAAGCCAACGGCTTGGCGCCCCAGTCAGTGCCATCGGCGGAGCCCCAGATCGAGATATCGATGCTTTGCTGTTCAATAATGCGCGTGATGCCGAGGGTCAGAAGCAACGTTCCGCCCATTTGGCCGCCGAGATCGATCTCAGACCCGGCGCCGGCTTCGCGTACGGTGGTTTCCGGCAGCAGAAACTCTTGCAGCATAGACTTACCCTTCGCTCACATGGCAACTACCGAAGCACGAAAAGTCGTGCTCGGAATGATTCCAGAGTCTCATATTTTTGGCAGAAACAAAAGCGGATTTGCCGGGCTCGGCCGTCCGGGCTTACGTAGAAACCCGAACCAGGCACCGCCGTTACTCCAATTTTTTCAATTAGATGACGAACCGGGCTCAAATCGTCCTTAAGTCCGAATCCGATGTATCGGGGATCACATGGCAGGCGCCTCGGGGCAAAATCCGACGGAAGCCAGATAGTTCGAGAAACTCCATCATAGGTGGACCGCCCCCTTCGCTAACGAAGCGATTGGAACGTTACTTCACTTTGCGAAATAGCTTGCGCAGTATCCGCACAGCCCGATCGACTTCTTTTTCGGTGATGATGTAAGGCGGCAGGAAGCGCAGCACGGTGTCATGCGTGCAGTTGATGAGCATGCCTTCGGCCATGGCTTCCAGCACGAATTGTTTGCCGGGGATAGCCAGTTCGACACCTAGCATCAGGCCGCAGCCGCGGACCTCCCTGACGAAGGAATGCTCGCGGGCCAGCGCCTCCAGCGAGTCTTTGAAATATCCGCCCACCCTCTGAATGGCGGGCAGCAACTCATCCAGGATATCCAGGAACTCCAGAGACACGCGGCAAGCCAGCGGGCCTCCGCCAAAGGTTGTGCCATGCATGCCGGGCTTGATCGCCGCCGCGGCTTTCTCGTTGGCCAGGATGAACCCCAGCGGCAGGCCGCATGCCAGCGGCTTGGCGGCCACCACAACGTCCGGCAGAATGACCGGCTGAAAGAGCTGGTATGCAAAATGCACTCCCGGCCGGCCGACGCCGCATTGCGTTTCATCGGCCACCAGCAACGCATCATAGCGGGTGGCCAGCTCGCGCGCCTTGGCGGCGAACTCGGCGGTGAGCGGGTTGATGCCGCCTTCGCCCTGGATCATCTCCAGAATGATGCCCGCCGTGCGATCGTTGAACGCCGCCTCGAGCGCCGCGACGTCGTTCTTGTCAACAAATTTCACGCCCGGAATGAGTGGCTCGAAATCGGCACGATACTTGGCTTGCCCGGTGACCGAGAGCGCCCCGAGCGTCCGGCCATGGAACGAGTTGTCGAGCGAGATGATTTCGAATTTGTCCGCATGGATGGCGCGGCCGTGCGCATGCACCATCTTGAGCGCGCCCTCCACGGCCTCGGTGCCGGTGTTGGCGAAGAAGGCGCGCTGCAAACCGCTAATCTGCGCCAGCCGCTTCGCCAGCGGCCCCTGATACTCGTGGTAATAGAGATTGGACGAATGAATCATCAGCCCGGCTTGCTGACGGATTACCCTGGTAATGCGCGGATGCGCATGGCCGAGCGCGTTGACTCCGATGCCGGCCATCAAATCCAGGTAACGGCGGCCCTCCAGGTCGTAAACCCAGCAACCCTTGCCGCGCGCCAACGCCAGCGGATAGCGGGCGTAGTTTTGCAGCAGGTACTCTTTTTCCAGGTCCATGAGCTCCTGGGCACGTGTCGTGCCGACAGGAGGAAGAGCGGTCGTCATTTACTCATCATAACGCGAGCGCGAATGCGGCCTGCCAGCGTTCACCCCAACGCCGCTTCGAGCTCGGCGCACGCGTGGCGGTCGCCAATGCGCGTGGTGACTTCGATACCCTGACGATACACCGCGCGCGCCTCCTCCAACCGCCCCAGGCGCTCCAGCGTCTGGCCGGCGTGCAGATAGGTGGCGGCGTAATCCGGGTGAGCGGCCATCAGCGCTCGGAACTCCCGCACCGCGCCCTCCAGGTCGCCCACGTTGCGATACTCCATCGCCAGGCCATAGCGCGCGAAGATGTCGTTCGGGTTCGCGGCTACCATACTTTTCAAAATCTCCAATCGGTTGCTCGCCATGGCGTGTGCTACCATACCTCCCGGATGTCGTGCCCCTGTTTCGAGCCGGTCGAACCCCGCCCGTACCGGGCGGCCTCGCGGCGCGCCATGCTGCCGCTGGGCGACGCGTGGACGGGCATCTGCCGCGCCGTGCCGGACCAGCCCGCGCACCCCGGCGATTCGCTGCTCGAACCTTTCTGCAACCTCGGCTACGCCCGCGGCCATTGCGCGCGGTTTCCCGCCGGTCACGGCCCGGACGCGGTGCGCTTCACAATCGTCGCCGATGACGGCGCCGCTCTTCGACTGTACTACGTTCTGGAGCGCGATCACCGGCCATTCGCTCACGGACCGCTGGAATTTTCCGTGGCGCAAAACGAGCTCACCACGCCGGCCGAAGGCGCGTTGACCGCCGCGCAGGCGCGCGCCTATGTGGCCAGCTATCTGCGGCGCAGAAGTGAATCGGATAGGCTCTGAAGAGAAGCTTGAAGGAGTGCCATGCAAGGTAAACCCGTACGCGAGTCCGCTTCCGAATATTCCGAACTGGCGCTGCCCATCGACGCGAACGGCTGGGGACACGTGCTGGGCGGCAAAGTGATGCACCTGGTGGACCTGGCCGGCGCCATGGCGGCGATGCGGCACGCGCGCCGCGGCGTGGTCACAGCGGCGGTGGACAGCCTCCACTTCCTGCACCCGGTACACATCGGCGAGCTGATTATGCTGCGCTCGGCGGTGAATCGGGTCTTTCATAGCTCACTAGAAGTGGGCGTGCGCGTGGTCACCGAAAACCTGCTCACCGGTTCCCAGCGGCACACCTGCTCCGCGTACCTGACATTCGTCGCCATGGACGAAAATGGCGTGCCGGCCGCGGTTGCGCCGGTGATTCCCGAAACCGAGGCCGAGCAGCGTCGCTTCCGCGAGGCCGGCGAGCGCAGGGAGTATCGGCTGGCCATGAGGAATCGAATTCGGGGCTGAGCCAGGTAGGACAGACCATCGTCTTTCGTGGTCTGTCATTTCTCGCTCAGACACGAACACTGACAGACGACAAAAAACGATCGTCTGTCCTACCACGCTTAATCTCCCGACACCCGCTCCAGCTCGCGCGCCGGGTTCGATGCCGCGAGCGCGCCGACGCTCACATGGATCTGCGGCATGGCGCCGGTTTCGAAGGCATCCGCCATGCCCTCCAGCTTCTCGCGCAACATCTGCCGCCGCAGTTTGGCTTCGAACTCGCGAAGCTGCTCTTCGATGTGGCCAGCTTTGTTCTTGTTGCGGATCATGTCCTCGCGGTAGCGCTTCAGGAAGTAACCGATGGTTTCCACCCGGATCCTGATCGAGCCGGTGGGCTTGTTCTCGTCGATGTCCTTGAAGCAGAAATAGGGCGTGCCGGAGTGCTCGACGATCTCTTCCACCACGGAGTAAATCGGCGCATCGTGGCCGCACTTGAAGCTGGATAGCTCGAGCGCCACCAGGTTGGGATGGCGAGCCACGTATTTCGCCGCCCACACTTTGCGGCTGGTGTTCTCGCTGTAGGAATTCTTCCACACGTCGGTGATGGCCATCGGGTGCGGGATCTCGCCGGCCAGCACGTCGTCGCCGAACAGCCGCCAGACGATGTCATCGTCGATCGGCAGGCAGTCCTCGGTGAACACCGGGTAACCCAGCTTCTGGAACTCCTCGAGGATTTCGTGATTGATGCCGGGATCGTTGTGATAGGGCCGGCCCAGCAGCACCACGCCGAGCTTGTCTTCGCGCTCCAGTTGTTCCAGCGCTTCGCGTGCGGCGCCGCGCATGGTGACGTTGTTGAACACATCGAGCGCGCGGTAGCCTTCCTCAATTGCCCGGTGGTTCTCTTCCGGCGAGAGGCCCAGAACGTCGCGGAACTGTTCGTACATCTGCCGCTCGAAAATATCCGGCTTCGAGATGTTGACGAACGTGTCCAGATACGTCACGCCCTTTTCGGCGAACAGGTCGCCTTCCTTGGTGAACGCCGCCTTCACCGCTTCCGGCGTCGCCGCCACCGTGGGGCAGGAGCGGCTGGCTTGCACCGAGTGCAGATCGCTGGTCAGGCAATCGATCATCGGGAAAAAGATGATGTCGAGCGGTTTCTTGGCATGCACGCGATAAAGCAGGTTGTGGACGTGCGGAATGCCCAGCTTGGAGGGGAAGCACGGGTCGATGGCGCCGCGCTTGGCGCCCTCCTTATACAGCTCTTCGCTGGTGAAGTCGGAATAGACGATGTTCTCCGCCTTGATGCCGAGCGATGCGAAATACCCCGTGAACACGGGCGTCTGAGAGTACATGTTCAGCACGCGCGGCATGCCGATGCGCAATTCGCCGCGCTTCTTCATCAGCGCCGCCCGCTTCTTTTGCGCTGCCGTGATCTGTAGCTTGGGCGGCGCGTCGGCCACCAGCGGCGGGTCGGGCACGCGGAAGACCGCCTTGGCGGCCATCTCCACGAAGTTCGGATTGGCCTTCTTCACTTTGTCGAGGTCGCCCTTGATGTGACGCATCTCCTCGATGTTCTCCACGGTGCCCTTTTCGCAAGTGGCGATGATCAACCGCTGCGCCCCGGCTTCCAGCGGCACCTTGGTCTTCACCGGCGGCTTGAGTTCCAGATTCACGATCGAAGTCTTGACGTCGATGAACGTGCGCAGGCACTTGTTCTTGCAGAAGTAGCAGCGCGTGCTCTCGTTGCGCGTGGTCTTGTACTGAATGCCGCGCGCCGCCTCCAGGCCGATGAACGTGGACTTGCGGCCGTTGTCAAACAGCCGCCCGGCTTCGAGCGCGGCCCCGATGGCGCCGGCTTCGCCGCAATGTTCGTGGACGATGACGTCCGCCTGCACGTCCTTGCCCTTGAAGCGCGACTCGATGAAATCCACCTGCGCCTTCACCGCCGCGAGGTTATATTGCGTGCCGCCCTGCAAGAGAAAGCGGCGGCCGATGGCGGAAAGATTGGGAATCTGCGAAACGTAGAGCCAGATGTTCTTGGGCAGCACGTTGCACAGTCCGGCCATGATCTCTTCCGGCTTCCATCCCTGGCGCTGGAAATCGACAATGTCGGACTGCATGAACACCGCGCAGCCATAACCGAACGACGGAAATCCCTTGGCGCCGAAAGCCGTGTCGGCGTATTCCTCCACCGGCACGTTGAAGCCCTGCGCGGTGGATTGCAGGAAGTAGCCATTGCCGGCCGAGCACTGCGTGTTGAGCTTGAAATCCTTCACGCGGCCGTGCTTGAGGATGATGATCTTGATATCCTGGCCGCCCACATCGCAGATCACGTCCACGTCGTCGTAGAAATGCAGGCCGGCCTCGGTGTGCGCCACCGTTTCGACCAGCGCCGCGTCCGCGCCCACCACATCCTTGAGAATGTCCTTGGCGTAGCCGGTGGTGCCGACGCCCAGAATCTTCAGGTCCGCGCCCTGGTCGAGTATCTGGCGATTGAGTTTTTCGAGCACCTCAATGGTGTCTTCGATCGGGTTGCCTTTCGAGAGCTGGTACGTCTTGGCCAGAATGCGGCGCTTGTGGTCCTTCGAAATCAGCACCGCTTTGGTGGACGTCGATCCGCCATCGATGCCGACGAAGCCTTCCACCAATTCGCCCGGTTGGAAAGTCGCCGGCACGAACTTTTTGTGCCGGTACTTGCGTTTGAATGCGGCCAGATCGTCGTCATCCTTGGCCAGGCCGCCGGTGCCGCCGCGCTTGGTTTTCTCCTCGTCGCGGCCTATGTCGACATACCACGCTAGCTTCTCCCATCCGGCGTACTGGCCAACCTCGTCGTCTTCCGTCTTACCGAATTCCACCGAACCGATGGCGGCGAAATACTGCGCGTTGTCCGGCGTCTTGACCAGGTCTTCCGGCGGCACGCCCTCCGGCAGCGGCGTGCCCCGCTCTTCCCAGATTTTCGGGATGTTGTGCTTCCAGCAGTCGCGCATGCCCTGGATGTAGCAGTTCGGGCCACCCAGCAGCAGCACCACCGGCTGCAGCGTGTTGCCGCGCGTCAGCACCGAAAGATTCTGCATCACGATGGCCTCGAACAGCGAAGCCATCAGCTCATTGGGCGGAACGCCCATCTTCTGCAAGCCGTTGATATCGGTCTCGGCGAACACGCCGCACTTGCCGGCCACCGGATGCAGCTTCATTCCCTGATAACCCATCTGGCAGAGCTGCTCGGCGGGGATGCGCAGTTTGGCGTTGATTTTGTCGATGACGGCGCCGGTGCCGCCGGCGCACTTGTCGTTCATCGAAGGGATTTTCTTCTTGCGGCCGGTCTCTGGGTCCTTTTTGAAGATGATGATCTTGGCGTCCTGCCCGCCCAGTTCGATCACCGAACCGCATTCGGGATAGAGCCGCTCGACGGCGAGCGAAACCGCGTTGACTTCCTGCACGAACTTGGCGCCCAGGTAACCGCCCAGTCCGTTGCCGCCCGAGCCGGTGACGAAGATGCGCGAGTTAGCGGCGCTGAAGCCCTCGATCTCCGCGTCGAAACGCCGGCAGAATTCGAGCACCTTTTCCGGCTGCTTGGTGTCGTGCCGCTGGTAGTCCTGCCACAGAATCTGGTCGGTGGCGGCATCGATCACCACCGCTTTCACCGTGGTCGAGCCAACATCCATGCCGATAAGGAAGTGTTTATCCATTTGCGATTCCGTTCGTGCCGCCTGATCGAGGTCCCAGCGCGGGCCGGGTATGCCCGGCCCCTACGAGTGCATTCGCTGGGCGATGTGATGGACGAAGTTGGCGGCTTGGCCGACCACGCCCTTGGTGTGCGGCACGTGATAAGTCGGCCGCTTGGTCTCGGGATGCTTGTCGACCCAGGCGCGGCAGGCGTCCAAAGTCAGCCCGGTGCGTTCCAGCGCCTCCGCGAATTCCTTCTTGGCCTTGCTCTTGGCTTCGCCCAACGCCATCTGCACCCGGCTGTGAGCGTTGATCTCACCTTCGCCCGAGGTTTCGACGGGCAGGTAGATCATGTCCTTGAAATTGGAGACCACGGCCGATTGCGCGCCATCCGATTGCGTCGAGGGCATGCAGCCGAATGGCTTCAAGGAGAGCACCATGTGCGCCAGATCCTTGTTCGAGTAATAAATGTTCTTGGCGACTTCCAGGTGGCCTTCGCCGCCACCGGCGCGCGAGTTATAGAACGGATGGCCGATGCGCTGTAGCTCATATTGATCGGCAAGGTGGTGCGCGATGCCGCCCAGCGCTTCCACGATCTTGTGGTATTCGTTCTTAAAGATGGCCTCCGCCAGTTTCAGTTTGGCCACTTTCTGGCGGAAGCCTATCTCGATTTTCGCGCGCGTTCCGAGCCGCCACAACGGCGGCATGATGGCGCCTTCCTCCAGCCCCTTCAGGTCTTTGTATTTCTGAATCACCTGGTGGATCATGTACATGATCCAGGTGCCGATCGGTTCCACCAGCACCTGCGCACCCTCGCGTTGCAGGAAGCGGAACATATTGAAATTGCCGTCGCCTTCGGTAGTCTGCGCCCAGAATTCGCCGGTGATTTTGACGATCGGCTTCACGCGCAGGCGGTCGATTTCGACGCTGTCGAACCGGTCGCGGCAGTGTTTTAGGGCCGGCAGGTAATCGTCGCCCTTGATCTGACTCACGAACTTTCCGACATACTGCGCGGTATCGGAGAAGCCTCCCAGATAGCGCGCCAGGTTCCCGTTAAGCCGCCACGGGCGCTTGGTCTTGAAGATCTCGTGCAGATACTCCATGTTTTGGTCGAGCACCTTGTCGGTCGCGCCGGCTTCCATCTCGTACGGGCGGATCGCGTAGGCAACTTCGTTCATCACGTCGCCGCAGTTCAGCGCGTTGAGGATGCCCAGGAAGAAATCCAGGTTCATTTCCAAACCGGCTTCGGCGTCGGACTGGCTCAGGCCGCCGGACTGCTGGAACAGCAGCACGCGGAAACCGTCGAACCCGGCGTTGCGCAGCGCCAGCCGATACTCGGCTTCATACATGCCGAAGCGGCACGGGCCGCAGGCGCCGGCGGTGAAGAAGACGTGATTATCGATGATCTCCTGCTTGCTCATCCCCTCCTCTTCGAGGGTTTGCAAATACTGCACGAGGTTGCCGACCGTGAAGTAAGTGGGATTGCACTGGCCGTTGTTGCCGTACTCTTTACCAAGCTGAAACGCGCGCACGTTGGGCGTGGGCACCGGCCGCGCCTTGTAACCCAGCCCCTCCAGCGCGCCGTGCACCAGCTTTTCGTGTTTCCAGGTGAGCCCCCCGAACAGCAGCGTCGTGAAGGCGCGCTCCTGTTTGGTGAACGGACGCTCCACCGGCCGTTTGAAGTGATGAACGTCCTGCTTGGGCACGCCGGCTTCGCGCTCCAGTCGCGCGCGCTCCTCGGCCAGCCTTTGCTGAATTACGTCTTCAATAGAACCGATCTGCACAAGGTTGGCAGACGGAGACACATGTGGTTCGACAGTCTGAGTGCTCATAAACCATCCCAAATTCCCTGATTGAGGCCATCTTGCGCCGATAACCAATTGAAAAGGAACCGCTATCCATCGAACGGCGTTTTTCGAATCGGAATGGGTGAATTAGCGGGGTGAGCGGAAGGCCCGGGACGCCTCCAGCGAGCGCCTGCAACTCACTGGAATAGAGCCATTTGTGACGGATCGGACATGCCAGTTGGCAGGCGAAACCGACCGCGCCCCTACGGGGCGGTTGGCAGGTCGGGGACCTGCCCCACTTAGGCCACGTTATGCGGGGGCGCAGGCGCGGCGGAGGTCTTCGCCCAGGGCGCCTTGCTGGGCCTCGGTGAGCTTGCCGCCTTGCGAGGTGACGTAGAAGACATCGATGGCCTTGTGCGCTTCGGTGTCGATGAGAACGACTTCGATATTGGCGCCGATGGTAGATATCGCGGACGCCAGATCGTAGAGGAGGCCGGGGCGGTCCTGCGCCACGATCTCGACCAGTGTGGCAGTCCGGCTAGCTTCGGAGTTGAACGAAACCCGGCCCGCGATAGCGGCCTTTTGTGTGGGCGGCGATGCCTTGGGCCGGTTGCGCAGCAACTGGCGGACGTCCACCTTCCCGGCCAGCACGCGCTCCACCACGGAGGCCAGCCGATCCACTTCGCTCGCGTTCAGATCCAGCGTGTGGAGGGGATCTTCGAAGGTGAAAGTATCGAGGATGGCGCCGCGGCGATTGGAAAAAGCCTCGGCACGCACGATGTTCATGCCGAAGCTGGAGAGCGTTCCCGCCACGCCGGCGAATAATCCGGGACGGTCGGTGGTGACCAGCGTCAACTGCCAGGCCGAATCGAGCTTGCGAATATCGACGGCAACGCCGGTCGCGCGGCTGCGCGAAGCGAGCGCCATGTGCTCGTCGATCTCGGCTTCCGTGTGGGTGCGCAGGTAGCGGGTGGGAAAGCCGGCGAGAAAGGCGATGCGCTCCGGCGAGCCGGTGGGTTCGGGCTCGATGCGGTCGGTCTGGAGTGCGCGCGTCAAATCGTTATAGACCGCCAGGTACAATTGCCACAAGTGGTCGGAGCGCCACGGCGTCATGGCGGTGGGATTGACCGCGCTGATGTCGCCATAGGTGAGCAAGGTGAGCAGCTTGAGGCGCTCGACGGTTTCTACCATGCGCGTAACGGCGGCGACGGTGGAAGGGTCGAAAATGTCGCGCGAGTGCATGGTGGCGGAGAGCTCTAGGTGGCAGCCAATCAGAAATATCACCGTCTCGCGGTCCTGATCGGGCATGCCGATGCGGTGGGCGGCCGCGTGAACCAGGCGCAGCGAGGCATCCACGTGGCCTTCGTCGGCCGAGGCTTTGCCCGCGTCGTGGAACAGCAGCGCGAACAGCAGCAGGGCCGGCTGCTTCACTTCCGAGCGAAGGTCCTTGTACGGCCCCTGGATGTTCCAGACGTTCTGCATGGCCACCAGCGTGTGCTCGTCCACCGTGTAGCGATGGTAGAAATCGCGAATCACCAGGCATTCCATGGCCGCGAGCTCGGGAAACAGGGCGGTGAGGACGCCGGTTTCGTGCATGGAGCGAACGGCCAGCGGCGCGTGCGCCAGTGAGAGCATGGGATCGAGGGCGCGCCACACCGGCTGCCGCGCGAAGTGTTCGCGCAGGCGCGGCAGGCGCGCGGCGATCTGCTGTTCGGCTTCGGCGGAAGGCCGCATGCCGTGGCGGGCGACAAATTCGAAAAGACGCAGCATCACGCCCGGATCGGCATCGAGCGATTGCGCCTCGCGCACATGGACGCGCTCGCGGTGGACACTGAATTCGGCGTTGCCGAGGCGCGAGCGCCAGTCGCGGAAGGAAGCGAAGAGCCCGCTGTTCTGCGCCTCGGCGATCTCGAGCTGGCGAATGGCGGCGCGATGGATGGCGCGGGCGTGGCGGAAGTATTCGCGCATCCACGCGGCCGTGTCGGCGCCGGCCTGTTCGGCGATCGAGTCTTGCGCCTCGAAGCCCAGCGTGTTGTTGTCGCGGCCGCTCGAGTGGTGCAGGTAAGTGCGCAGGCGCGCCATGTGCCGGAAGGCCTGCTCCAACTCGGGCGGCGGCGCGGCCAGACCCAGACGCTGGCTTTCGGTATTGCGCAATTGTTCCAGCCAGCAGACCAGTTGAAAATCGCGCAGGCCGCCGGGGGTTTCCTTGACGTTCGGCTCCAGGTGATGGATGGTGTCGCGGTACTTGGCATGGCGTTCGCGCGTGAGACGCGCCAGGTTGCGCGCCAGCACGTCCCGATTGGCGAGCACGAAGCGGGGCAGCTTGGCGGCCAGAGCCGCGTAGAGCGCGCGGTCGCCGGCCAGGTAACGCTGGTCGAGCAGGGAGATGTTGAGCTCGGTGTTCTGGTCGTACACCTCCGCGCACTCCTCGGGCGTGCGCACGGAATGGCTCATCCGCAGGCCGGAGTCCCAGAGCTGCTGGAGGAAGGCGGAGATGGCGTCCTTGCGCTCGACGGCCTGCGCAGTGGTCCGGAACAGCAGCAGCAGGTCCACGTCGGAATAGGGGAACATCTGGCGGCGGCCATAGCCGCCCACGGCGACCAGAGCCGGGCCGCCGGTGGGAAACGCGGGAAAGAGGATTTGCGTCGCGGCGGCCGAAACCACCCGGTCGACGCAGGCCGAACGTTCGGCCAGAGCGGTGCCCGCGTCGCCGGTGTCGAGAAGCACGGGCGGCGCGGGACTGGGCGCGATACTAGAGAGCGGTTTCCCCACGATCGTCGTTGCGTATGCGTACGGCTTCGGCGACATCGAAGACGAAAATCTTACCGTCGCCGATCTTGCCGCTGCGCGCGGCAGCGGTCAGTGTCTTCAGCACTTCCTCGTAGCGGCCCGACGGAACCACCATTTCCAGTTTCACCTTGGGCAGGAGGTCGACATTGTATTCCTGGCCGCGGTACACTTCGCGGTGCCCTTTCTGGCGGCCATGGCCGCGCACGTCGGTAATGGTCATGCCATCGATACCGATGGCCTTCAGCGCCTCTTTCACTTCGTCGAGCTTGAACGGCTGGATAATCGCTTCGATCTTCTTCATGGAATGAGTCTCCTGGGACTTTACGATTCGAAGATATACCCTTCTTCACCGTGCTGGGAGACGTCCAAACCTTCCATCTCCTGCTCCGGCGACACACGCAAGCCGATCAAGACGTCGCACACCTTCAAAATCACGAGCGTGCCTACGATGGCGAGGGCCCACGCTATACCGCATCCTATCACCTGATTGAGCACCTGCGAGGCCTTGCCATCCACTAACCCGAGCGGCAGAACGTGGCCGGCGGAATCCTTAAGGCCGCTGTTGATGGCGCTGGTGGCGAAAACGCCGGTGAGAATGGCGCCCAGCGTGCCGCCCGCGCCATGCACGCCGAAGGCGTCCAGCGCATCGTCGTAGCCGAACATGTTCTTGACTTTGACCACCATGAAATAGCAGACTATGCCGGCCGCGAAACCGATTCCCAGGGCGGGAAACGGCTGGACGAAGCCGGAAGCCGGGGTGATGGCCACCAGTCCCGCCACGGCGCCCGAGATACCGCCCAGCACGCTCGGCTTGCCGGAGTGTATCCATTCCGCGAGCATCCAGGAGAGCGCGGCGGCCGCGGCGCCAAAATGGGTAGCCACGAAGGCGCTGGTGGCCAGGCTGGACGCCGCCAGGGCGCTGCCGGCGTTGAATCCGAACCAGCCCACCCAGAGCAGGCAGGCGCCGATGAAGCTCAATACCAGGCTGTGCGGCTTCATCTCGGGGCTGGGAAAATCGAGGCGCTTGCCGAGGTACAGCGCGCAGACCAGCGCCGAAACGCCGGAGGTGATGTGCACCACCGTTCCGCCGGCAAAATCGAAGCATGGAAACTTGCCGCCGAGAAAGGCGTTGAGCAGGCCGCCCTTGCCCCACACCATGTGCGCCATGGGGAAGTAAACGATCAGCGACCAGAGCGCAGTGAACAGCAGCATGGCGCTGAACTTCATGCGCTCGGCGAAGGCTCCGGAAATCAGCGCCGGGGTGATGATGGCGAACATCAACTGGTAAATCATCAAGGTTTGGTGCGGGATGGTGGGCGCGTAATCCGGGTTGGGCGCGGCGCCGACGTTGTGCAGCAGGGCAAACCGCAGGTCGCCGATAAAGTACCCACTGCCACCGAAGGCCAGGCTGTAACCAACCACGGCCCAGATGACGGTCACCACGGCCATCAGGACAAAGCTCTGCATCATCGTGCCCAGTACGTTTTTCCGGCGCACCAGACCGCCGTAAAACAAGGCCAGGCCCGGACCGGTCATCAGCAGCACCAGCGCCGCGCTCGTCAGCATCCAGGCGTTATCGCCGGCGCTCTGCGCGGATTGGGCGGCAGCTTCAACGGCGGAAATTCGGGCGTTCAGGTCCGAAGCGCCTTGCGCCAGCAAGCCAGGCGCGAAGACGGAGGCAAATAGTAACAACGGAGTTAGGCGTCTCATCTCGGGGAGCAGTGCACACAAGGCACTCTCTTGATTCTCCCCTAGGGTCGCGAGGTCACCAAAACAGAAGTTTCTATTCCGGGAATCGGATTTTCTTATGGGATGGCGGGCAAGTTAATAAAGCATGCCCTACCAACGCTCAGCGGGCCGCGCGCGCTTCCGCCACAACGGCGTCGAACGCCGGTTTGGGTTTTCCCTCGCGATCGAACAGCAGGGGATAGTTGGTCCTGCCTCTGGCCGGAAAGTTGTTCAACCAGGAATGGCCGTCGGTGACACCCCAAAAAGTTACCCGCGTAATTGCGTCGCGATGCATCAAAAAAACATGAAACAAGGCCGCGTATCGAGCGGCCAACGCTTGTTGCTGCGGAGCCGGCAACCCGGCAGTATATGGGTTGGAATTGGCGCTGCCTTCGGCCCTGGCGGAGATGTCGGCGCTGTTTCCGGGCCGGACGCGCGGCAGCACATCCACGTCGAGCTCGGTGATGTTCACCTTGACGCCAAGCTCACGGAACCGGGCGATGGTGGAATCCACGTTCTCGACGGCCGGCCACTCCATGTTGTAGTGCCCCTGCAGGCCGACGGCCGCGACCGGTATGCCCTGCGCCAGCAGCTTGCGGATCAGATCCACGCCGCCTTTCCGCTTGGCCTCGTTTTCGAGCGAGTATTCGTTATAGTACAGCTCGGCCTTGGGATCGGCTTCGTGCGCGTATTCGAACGCCTTGGCGATGTAGTCGTCGCCGATGATGCGCTGCCACTGCGACCGCCGCAGCGTGCCGTCCTCATTCAGCGCTTCGTTAACCACGTCCCAACCGTTGACGCGCCCCCGATAGCGGCCCACCACGGCGGCGATGTGGTCGTGCATGCGGCGTAGCAACTCCTCGCGGCTGACGGGATTACCTTTGTCGTCCTCAAACACCCAGCGTGGCGTCTGGCTGTGCCAGACCAGGCAGTGGCCGACGATGAACATGTGATTCTTCTCGCCGAACTCGACGTAACGGTCGGCCGGTTCGAAGTTGAAACCTTGCGGCGTGGGATGGATCCGCTCCCATTTCAGGTCGTTCTCCGGAGAGATGGAATTGAACTGGGTCTCGACGAGGGCCGTACCGGCGGCATCGCCACCGGCGTAGATTGACTGGCCGACCGCCGCGCCAATCCGGAAATCCCCCTGGAAAGCATCCTTCAATGTGGCCTGCGCGGCGAGCGGCACGGATAGAGGAACCGTCACAAGCGCGGCGATTAGGATAAGCTTCGCGGACATGTCTGGGGTGCTCCTTTTTACCAAGGCGGGTTACGCCCCCGGCTCCTGCGGCGCGAACTTCAGCCGCCGCGCGGCCAGCTCGTCGGCAATCTTCCGGTTGAGCTCCTTCGTGATCGGGTAGAAGAAGAGGCAGAGGGCGGTGGCGAAGAAGGCCAGCCCGGCGTAAACGCTCGCCACCATGCGGATGCCCGTGAGCGAAGTCGCGGTCTGCGTGGCGTTCGCCACGTAGCCGTAGGCATCGAAAAGCAAACCGGTGATCCAGCCGCCCAGGGCCAGGCCGGCCCACAGCGCGAACACCACCGCCGCGGTAACGGTTCCGGTGGCTCGGCGGCCGGTCTTCCACTCGCCGTAGTCGGCCACATCGCCCATCATGGACCACAGCACCGGGCAGGAAATGCCGAACGCAAACTGGCGCAGAATCTCGGAAGCGAAAATGACGGTTGTGGAATGCGCCGGCAGAACGAACAAAACGGCGGCGAGAATCCCCGTCAGCACCATGCTCACCAGAAATAGATTGCGCTTGCCGAAGCGCGCCGATAGCTTGGAGGACATCGCGACGCCAACCAGCAGCGATGCCAGGCCGAAGCCGTTGAACCAGCTAAAAAGGTTCTGGTCGCCGGCGGCGTACTTGAAGTACGGCAGCATGACGCTCGACCGCATCACGATCGCTATGAAGTAGAACAAAGTCGCCAGGAACAGCGCGATCCACGGCCCGTTCTTCATCAGGCCGGCGAGGTCCTGCCCGAGCGCGCTCTTCTGCTTTGGGTCGGGCTGAATCCGCTCCTTGGTCGCCGCGAAGGAGATGACGAACAGCACGCCGCCGAGAACCGCAAACAGCCCCATCGTCCACTGATAACCCTTGGCCGAGTTGCCCTGTCCGAAGACTGCGATCAGGGGCACCGCCAGGCTCTGCACGATGAAGCCGGCGGCGTTGGCGAAAATCTGCCGCCAGGAAGCGATGCTGGTGCGCTCGTCGGGATCGCCCGTGATCACACCCGTGAGCGACGCGTAAGGCACGTTGTTCACCGTGTATACGATGCGCAGGAGCGTGTACGTCACGTACGCGTAGACGAGCTTGCCGGCCGGGCTCAGGCTCGGCGTGGTAAAGGTGAGCACGCCAAAGATGGCGAAGGGGAGAGCGGTCCACAGCAGGTACGGGCGGAACTTGCCCCACCGCGTGTTGGTCCGGTCGGCGATAACGCCCATTACCGGATTGAGGACCGCCACGCAAAGGCCAACCACCAGGAACAGCGTCCCAGCTTGCTTCGGCGTCAACCCGAAGGTATCGGTATAGAAGCTGAACTGCAATGCCAGCATCGCCTGGAAGACGAAGTTGGCGGCCATGTCGCCGAGGCCATAGCCGATCTTCTCGGAGAGCGAAAGTCTCTCAGTCATATGATTCCGTTTCTCTTGTCCGGCGGGCCTACTTCGTCACCTGCAGAACCAGCTTCTGCAGATCGGCATCCCGCGACGAGGTACCGACCATGATTTCGAAATCCCCTGGTTCCACCCGGTACTTGATGTTCACGTCCCAGAACGCGAGCGACTCCGGCGTAATCTCGAAGCGGACCGTCGCGGTCTGGCCCGGTTCCAGGGCGACTCTGCGGAACCCTTTCAGCTCTTTCACCGGCCGCGTCACCGAGCTGACCAGGTCGCGGATATACAGTTGCACCACTTCGCTGCCCGCCCGCGTGCCGGTGTTGGTGACATCGGCCAGCACTTCAGTCGACCCGGTCGATGCCATACGCCGCTTCGAAAGTCGAACGTTGTCGACCTTGAATGTCGTGTAGCTCAAGCCGAAGCCGAAGGGGTAAAGCGGCGTGACGTCGTCGAACAGATAGCCGCGCCGGGCGGATGGCCGGTAGTTGTAGAACACGGGCAGATGGCCCGCCGAACGCGGCACCGAGATCGGCAGCTTGCCGCCGGGGTTGTAATCCCCAAACAGCACGTCCGCCACCGCGGCGCCAGTTTCCTGCCCCAAGTACCAGCACTCGAAAATGGCCGCCGCTTTTTCCGCCACGCGCTGGATCGAATTTGGCCGGCCGTGGAACAGAAACACGATCACCGGCTTGCCCGTGGCGGCGATGGCATCGACCAGTTCCTGCTGCCTGCCGATGAGGTCGAGGTTGGGGCGGTCGCCCATATGGTTCAGGTTCCAGGCCTCGCGCGAGGTCTGCTCATTGCCGCCGATGGCCAGCACCACCACGTCGGCTTTGCGCGCCACCTTGACCGCTTCCGCGATCAGCTTGCGGTCTTCCACCGGGTCGCTGGCGAGCACTTCGTCCTGATTCCACGAGCCTGGCTGCGTGATCTTGCAGCCTTCGCTATAGAGCACCTTCACCCGCCTGCCGGCTTTGGCCTGGATGCCTTCGAACACGGTAACTTCGGTCTTGGGCTTGCCGCTGTAGCCGCCCAGCAGACTGCGGTTGCCGTTGGGGCCGATCACCGCGATGGTCTTGACCGAGCTCGCATCGAGCGGCGCTATGCCGCCTTCATTCTTGAGGAGGGTGATCGAGCGGCGCGCCGCCTCGAGCGCCAGCGCGCGGTGCGCGTCGCAGCCCACTACGCGATGGGCTTCCTCTGGGTCCACATACGGGTCGTCGAACAGGCCCAGGAGAAACTTCCAGCGCAGCATGGGCTCGACCATTTCGTCGAGTTCCGCTTCCTTCAGCACGCCCTTGCGCACCAGTTCGGTCAGATGCAGGTAACAATCCGGTTCCGGCAGCTCGATGTTGATGCCGGCCCGCACCGCCAATGCGCACGATTCCTTCTTATCCTTGGCGACAAAGTGGCCGTGCGTGTCGGGGCGGTAACCGAGCTCCCAGATCGCGTAGTAGTCGGATACCACGAAGCCATCGAAGCCCCACTCCTTGCGCAGAACGTCGCGCATCAGCCAGCGGTTGGCATGGGACGGCACGCCATCGATCTCGTTGTAGGATGCCATCACGCTGATGGCCCCGCCCTTGTGTAACGCCTGCTCAAAGGGGAAGAGGAAAGTCTCCCGCAGCACGCGCTCGGAGATGTCCGCCGGAGCGCAGTTCATGCCGGATTCCGGCTGGCCGTGGCCGGCCATGTGCTTGAGCGTGGCGATAAGGCGCGTTTTGTCGCGGAATTGGGCGTCGCCCTGAAATCCGCGCACCGCCGCGATGCCCATTCGCGATGCCAGGTAAGGATCCTCGCCGTAGGTCTCTTCGACGCGGCCCCAGCGCGGGTCGCGCGCCACATCCACCACCGGCGTCAGCGCCTGGTGGGCTCCGCGCAGCCGCGCCTCGAGAGCCGTCATGGTGAACAGCGATTCGACCAGTTCCGGATCGAAGCTGGCCCCCAGCGCAATCGGCTGCGGGAAGCTGGTGCCGCCGATGGCCGCGTGGCCGTGGAGACATTCTTCGTGAAAGATCACCGGGATGCCCAGGCGGCTGTTTTCGACGAAGAACTTTTGGATGGCGTTGGTCAACTCCGCCATCCCGCGCGCGTCCTTGCCGCCGCCCGCGTCGCTCGGCCGGCCCACCTGGCCGATGCCGCGTCCGTGCCGGAAGGCTTTTTTTGCCTTGGCGAAATCGAAGTTGCCATCGGCGTCCACCAGCTTGCCGGCCTTCTCCTGCCAAACGCACATCATCTGCGCGGCCTTCTCTTCCAACGTCATTCGCGACAACAGGTCGCGCACGCGCTTCGCCGCCGGCAAATCGCGCTTACGGTAAAGAGGCACACTCTTGCTCTTGGTTGGTGGTTTCATATATGCGGTCTCGTAATCATGCTGGTGGCACTGCTCGTGGAAGCCGGGCCAGGCATGCCTGGCCCTACGGCCGGTCCAAGGCCGGTTCGCGAGGGAGCGCCATAGGCGGGCCGTTCAAACGCGAATTTGTTCTAGCCTCAAACTATAATCAAATGGCCCAACCAAAAAATCAAGTTGCACCTGCGAATTTCGTTGAATCGCCGGCGCCCGGCCGGGGGAGTTCACTGAACCTTTTTGCCGGTCCATTCGATGGACTGCCCGCCTCCATCGCCAGCTCTTTCCGAGGTGAGGTGCAGGTCGGCGCCGCTGACTTTCCCTTTGTAGTTCAGTTTGAGCTCCGTTCCCTGAAGGTCGGCGGTGATGGTAAACGACAGGTTGTCCCCGTCCACCTTCCCGTCCGTGATGATGGACTTGCCCAACATCGTGCTGGTGGTTTCTCCGGTGAGCTTGTTTCCGTCCACTTTGAAAACGAAGGTTCGTTCCATCGATCCGTTAGGGCCCTCCGCCGTCGCTTTCCAGGTGCCGGCGATATCGGCGGCCACCGCCGCCACGGCGAAGGCTGCCATCAAAATCAAAACACGCTTCATAGCACGATTCCTTTCCCCAACATTCTTGCACTTTTCACGCTCCGCGGCGGGCGCGCCGCGCCGTCACAGCTTCACCGCCAAAGCCAGGCCGTCGCCCATGGTGGCTATGCTGAGCGAGACGCGCTGGTCGGCGCGCAGGTGGCGGTTGAATTCGCGGATGGCTTCGGTGTCGGGATCGCGGTTTGCGGGGTCGGCCACCGTGCCGTGGAACAGGACATTGTCGGCGGCGATCAGCCCGCCCTGCCGCACGAGGCGCAGCGCGCGCTCATAGTATTGGATGTAGTTCCCCTTATCGGCGTCGATGAAGATGAAATCGAAACTGCCGGCTTGGCCCTCCTTCAACAACGCGTCCAGCGAATCGAGCGCCGGCGCGAGCCGCAGTTCGATGCGATCCTCCACGCCGGCGTCGCGCCAGGTCCGCCGGGCGATGGCGGCATATTCCTCGCTCTTATCGCAGACGATGAGCCTTCCGCCCGGCCGCAGGCCGAGCGCAATCCAGGTCGAGCTGTAGCCCATGAAGACGCCCACTTCGAGAGCTCTGCCCGCGCCGGTCAAACGCGTCAACAGGTGCAGGAACTGGCCCTGCTCGGGCGACACTTGCCACGAAGCGCGCGGGTGGTTTTCGGTCGATTCGCGCAGCCTCCGCAGCGCCTCCGGTTCGCGCAGGGTGACCTCGCGGACGTAAGCCAGCAAGGAATCGGTGAGCGGGGTCTGGGTGCGGGACATGCGGCATATTGTACCGCAACAAGAACTTGACATGTACGGTATAACCGTACATACTGAGATCATGAAGAGATGACATGCAGCTTGTCCGCTTTCGCCACAGAGGGCTAAGGCAACTCCACGAGGACGCGAACGCCAAGGGAGTGCCTCCTGCGATGGTGGACAAGGTGCGCAATCTTCTGTTCGCCATCGAGACCGCCGAGAATCTGGACCAGCTCAGCCGCTTTCCCGGCTGGAGGCTGCATCCACTCAAAGGCGACCTAAGAGGATTCTGGAGCCTGACGGTTACTGGAAACTGGCGGTTGGTTTTCTGTTACGACGAACAGACGAACACCGCCAGCGATATCAACTTGATCGACTACCATTAGGAGGCCCGCAATGCTCATGAAGAACCCGCCCCATCCGGGCGAGCTGATCAAAACCGAGATCATCGAGGCCCTCGGCCTCAATGTGTCGAAAGCGGCGGAGGTTTTGAATGTGCGCCGCGCAACGCTCTCCGACCTTCTTCACGGCAAGGCCGCGCTGACGCCGGAAATGGCCCTGCGCATCGAAAAGGCGTTCGGCCCGGACATGGACCACCTTCTGCGCATGCAGCTTGCCTACGACGTCGCGCAAACGCGGCAACATTCCAGAGACATCGCCGTCAAACGGTACGTCCCGGCGTGAGAGAGCTTCGCCGATGGCCCTTCACCGCGCCGCCATGTTGAAGCCCTCCACCACCACGCTCGGTTTCTCGCCGCGCGTATCGGCATCGGCCAAATCGATCGCGATTGTTCGGCGCTCGCCGGGCATCAACGCCACATAGTTGTCGCTGTAGAGCGCGGGCAGAATGCGGTCGCCGGTCTTTTCGCGGACGGCCTTGACGCGAACCATCAGCGCGGGCGTCGCTGAAACGTTATGCAGTTCGGTGGTTAGATGCCAGCGCCCGTCGCGCTGCTCCGCGCGCGTGGCGGCTCCGACATCCGCCGCGGCCAGCGTGCGCAGCGCGCGATAGTCGCCCGCGTCCAGGCCGCGCCAGTAGAAATTCTCGGAGACCGTTTCTCCCTGGCGCGACAGCTTCAGCCGCAGGAAATGCACCGCGGTCAGCCCGGCCGGGTATTCCATCTTGATGCAGGTCACTGTGCTGTCCTCGGTGCTATCCACCGGCGCGGTTTTTTCCCAGCGCACGGAGCCATCCAGGTTCAGCACTTCCACGCGAGCCGCGAGGCCGCGCGCATCGCCGCCACTGTAGTTCACCACCTCGACGGTTTCGTCTGCCGCGTTCCATTGAATGTGCAGCGGCTCGGCGCCCTTCTTACTGCCGAAGTACCCGGCGCCGGGATTGAGATAGTAGTCGTAGGTCTGCCACAGTAGCGACGGCCACGCCGAATGGCTCATCCAGATCAGCATTCCCATGCGGTAATGGCTCTGTGATTCGAACATGGCGCGATACGTTTCGTAGTCGAGGAACTGCGCCAGTTCGGCAAACTCCTCCACATTTTTCGCCCCGCCGTAGCTCTCGTCGATGTGCCTGAAAAACGAGCCCCGGCGTTCGTTTGGCCCGCGTCCCAGATCGTGCTCGCCCCAGGTCCGGTTGGGCGGCCAGAGCGCTTCTTTGGGCATCATGGCACGCAGGCTTTCGATGGTGGGAACATCGGGCGAACCCATTTCGCTATGGAGTGTCGGCTTCGGCAGAAGGCTGAAATACTCTCTGAGCGGCCTCACTTCATACGGCCCGCCGCCGCTCACCGCGCCGTCCGCCGAATCGGAAATGTAATGGCTGCCGGGAGCCAGTTCGCCGAGCGCCTGGCGAATGCCCTCGTCCAGCACCGCCGGCGGGTACCCTTCATTGCGGCCGCAATAAAGGCCGATGGAGGGATGATTGCGAATGCGCAGCAGGGTGTCGCGGACGTTGCGCAGGAACATCGCCGGATCGTCCGGATCGGGGCCGTCCCACGGGTTGGCCAGCCAGAACTCCTGCCACACCACGATCCCGTAGCGGTCGCAGGCCTCGTAAAAAGCGTCGTCGCCGGTTTGCCCCACCCAGTTTCGAATCATGGTGAAGTTCATGTCGCGGTGGTAGCGCACCGCCGCGTCGTATTCGCGGGCGCGATAGCGCAACAGATCTTCGCTGAAGCCCCAATTGCCGCCGCGCGGCACGAAACGCCGGCCGTTGATAAAGATCCGCAGCGCGCCGCCTTCTTCGGTGTAGGTGAACTGGCGCACGCCGGTCTGGAACTCCTTGATATCGGACGACTGCCCATCGGCGGTTATAAACTGCAATTCCACCGCGTATAGGTTCGGATCGCCATAGCCATTGGGCCACCACAATTTCGGATTCCGCAGCCGCAACTCCGGGTGCGCGGCGGGATCCAGCGTCACCGTCTTCGCTGACGACGCGGCCACAGTTATGGGCATGGCGAACGCTGCTTCACCGAATCGCACACGCAGCTCGCCCTTAGCCGGCCGCGGATCGTGGTTGCGCAGCGTCAGTTCGATGCCGATGTCCGCACGCGAGGTGTCGGGCAGCGGCAGCGTGGTCGAAACCAACGGATCCTCGATCGTCACCGGCCCGCTCCCGGTCAGGTACACGCTGTTCCAGATGCCTGTGTCGCGTCCGCGCACGGCGGGCATCCAATCCCAGCCGATCGAGGAGTGAAACGTCGGATTGTCCGCGCCCAGCGCGCCGCCGTTGCTGCCAAAACCCGTGATCGTCTTCTCTTTGGTCGATCCCGGCGTGCGGTTCTTTTCGATGCGGACCGCCAGCGCGTTCGCCTGGCCGGGGCGCAGTTTGCCTGTGACGTCAAACCGGCCGCGCATGAATGCGCCTTCGATACGCCCCAGCTTCTCGCCATTCAGATAAACGTCGGCCTTCCAGTTAATGCCGTCGAAATTGAGCCAGACACGCCGCCCGCCGAGCGTAGCCGGAGTTACGAATTCATCGCGATACCAGAAATCGGCACAGAAAAACGAATCCGAAATCAGATTCTGGTTGTCGCCATAGTTCGGATCGGGGATCGCGCCGGCGTTCAGGTAACTGGTGAGCACCGTGCCCGGAACCGTTGCGATCAGCCAGTCGCGGTCCGAAAAGCCGGGCCGTGAGATCGCCGCGCCATCCGCCTTGACCAGCGATTCCCGTTCCACTCGCCAACGGCCGCCGGCGAGAATCACGGGACTGCCGGTCTCGATGGCAGCAGCCGGATGCGCCATGGGCATCGGCCCGCCGCGCCCCCAAACTTCCATTTCGCTGAGGATGTAACCCTCGGGCGATGCCGGCTTGGTCATCAGCAGCCGCACATACCGGCCCTGCGCCGGTTCCGGCAGACGGATCTCATCGATGGCGCCATTCGCGTTTGGAAGCGGCGCCAGCGTGCGCCAGTGAATCGCGTCGTCGGACGCCTCGAGAGAGCCTTCGGCGGCGCGGCGGATCCAAACGAGCTTCACGCGATCGAACGTGCACTGCGCGCCCAGATCGACATACACCCACTCTTCGCCGCTGCCCGCGCTCATCCACGCGCTCGTGAAATCGTACGGGCCGCCGAGATCCAGCCGCCGGCCGCCGCGGAAGAACGCGACCTCACCGACGCGCCAATTCAAGTTGCGGCCGCAGCGCAGTTCCACGCGGAAATACCGGCTGCGAACCGGGGCGGGCAGCGCCAGCGATGGCTTGAACTCGCCCGTCTGCCGCAGGCTTCCTGCACTGCGTTGCAGCTCCCGCCAGTTCTTGCCGTCCTCTGAGCCGGAGAGGATCAAGCTGTATTCCTGGTTGTCCCGCGAAGGCGCCGACGCATCTATATCCACCCGGTCCACTTCCGGCGCCGCGCCGCTGCCCAGGAATCCCATATCCACCCAGACGTCGGCACCCCGCATATCGGCGCTGGTCGGCCAGTTGTGATCCAGCACGTTCTCTCGCTCATGCTTCGCCACCACGCCATGCTCGCTCGTCGAGACCACCACCCAGTGCGGCAGCTTCGTCTCGACGATGCCGTCCGTGATGAGCTGCGCGGTCAGGTTGTAGTCGTAGCTGCTCGATTGATAGGCCGCGCGGTGCAGCGCCAGGTTGCGATAAGTCGTGCTGTCCACGCGAAACGAAGGCGCGAAGTTCTGTTTCGGGTCGCCCGGATAGACGCCCACACCGAGCGTGTACTGCTGTGCACCCAACGGCAGCAGAGCCGCCAGGAAAGAAAGAGAAACCCTGAACATTGTGCCGGGACTCCAGTGCCCGGATTGTTTTCGAAACGCCAGTATATAGCCGCGCACGGCGGTATGCCCGGCTCGGTAGGACGGACGATCGGTTTTTGTCGTCTGTCGGGTTTTATGGAGACCCGGGACAGACCGCTCTGTCCACGCGGCGCAAAAGCAGCGCCTTGGGACAGAGGAGTCTGTCCCGGCCCCGCCCTGCCACCTGTTAGACTTTACACTTGATGACGATGCCTGAATCGGCCGGATTGTTCATGGCGGGGCTCATCGAGCGCGCCCGCAAATTGAAAAAGACGATTGTGTTCCCCGAGGGCGGCGACCCGCGGGTTCTGGAAGCGGCGGCGCGGCTGGTGCGCGAAGGCGTGGTGCGGCCGGTGCTCATCGGCGCCAAGCCCGGCAATGGGCCGGCGGGCGTCGAGTTCGTGGATCCGGCGGCCTCGCCGGCGGTCGCACGCTACGCCGCCGTCTATTATGAGCGCCGGCGCGCCAAGGGCATCACGCAGGTGGAGGCCGCCGAAATCGCGCGGCGTCCGCTCTACTTCGCGTCGCTGATGGTGGCCGCCGGAGATGCCGATGGCAGCGTGGGCGGCGCCGCCAACAGCACCGCCGAAACCGTGCGGGCCGCGCTTCACGCAGTGGGACCGCATGCGCGGGCGCGGCTGGTGTCGAGCGTCTTCATCATGGCGCTCGAAGATCGATCGCTGGGCCACAACGGACTGATGGCCTTCGCCGATTGCGCGGTGGTGATCGATCCCGACGCGGGGCAGTTGGCCGATATCGCCATCGCCACGGCGGAAACCACGCGCGTGCTGCTCAACACGGAACCGAGAGTGGCGCTGCTGAGCTTTTCCACCAAGGGAAGCGGGAAGGGCGAGGCGGTCGACAAGGTTGTCGAGGCGCTGCGCATCACCAAGGCGCGCGCGCCGGACCTGAACGTGGATGGCGAGTTGCAAGCCGATGCCGCGGTCTCCGAAGTCGTCGGACGCTCCAAGGCGCCCGGCTCGCCGGTGGCCGGCCGCGCCAACACGCTGGTGTTTCCCAATCTGGACGCGGCCAATATCGGCTACAAGCTGGTGGAACGGTTGGGCGGGGCCATGGCCATCGGGCCCTTTCTGCAAGGCCTCGCGAAGCCGGCCAACGACCTCTCGCGAGGCTGTCGGGCGGAAGATATTTTCAACGTGGCCGTGGTGACGGCTTTGCAATCGGAGAGTGACGGGTAGAGAAGCGGCCATGCTGCCGTTCCGTCTGGTCTATCACGAACGCTACGACCTGCACTTCGGCGAACACGTCTTCCCTTCGAAAAAATTCAAGTGGTTGCACGACCGCATGCTGTGGACGCGGTTTGCGGTGAAAGAGGACTTCGTCGCTCCGCAGCCCGCCACCGATGAGGACCTGCGGTTGGCGCACGACCGCGCCTGGATCGAGAAGCTTTCGAACGGCACCCTCAGCTACCAGGAGATTCTGCAACTGGAAGTTCCCTATTCGCGCTACCTGGTGGAAGGCTTCTGGCTGGCGGCCGGCGGCTCCATGCTGGCGGCGCGGCTGGCCATCGAAGACGGCATCGGCTACAACCTGGGCGGCGGCTTCCATCATGCCTGTCCGGATCACGGCGAAGGATTCTGCGCTATCAACGATATCGCCGTCGCCGTGCGGCGCGTCGAGCGCGATGGGCTCATTGAGCGCGCCATGGTGGTCGATTGCGACGTGCATCACGGCAACGGCACCGCGGCCATCTTCGCGGGCGACGCCTCGGTATTCACGCTCTCGATTCACCAATACAACAATTACCCCGCTTATAAGCCGCCGTCCAGCCTCGACATTGACCTGGCCGATGGCGTGGCCGACGACGAATACCTGGACCGTCTGGGCAGTGGGTACCGCCCGGCTCTCAAGATGTTCCGCCCCGAGTTGATCCTCTACGTGGCGGGGGCCGATCCCTATTCCGGGGACCAGTTAGGCGGCCTCTCGCTGAGCTTTGAGGGCCTGCGGGAGCGCGACCGGCTGGTGATCCGCTCCGCGCTCGAAGAGGGAGTTCCGGTCGCCATCGTGCTTGCCGGCGGCTACGCGCAAAGCGTGGAAGACACCGTGACGATTCACGCCAACACGGCCGAAGTGGCCAAAGAAGAACTCGAGAAGGTGGGGTACCGGCGGAAGGGCGCGAGCAGTTGAGCGCCGTAACGCCGGCGATCTTGTCGCCGGTGCTTTGCCGGGACTCCCGGACTTTCCAGGCGGTTTGTCTGATCCTGTCAAGCGGTTCCCCCTGGCGACGCGCGACAGACGACGGAAACCGATCGTCTGTCCTACCAAACGAAAAAACCCGGCGGAAGCGTTTGCCTCCGCCGGGCCGCGTCGTTCAAGTTTGACCCTGTATTAGTAACTTCCTGGTCCCCTTCTGATCGGGGCACCAACTACTATATCACTGAATGGTGGCCTTGCGAACGTAGTCCAGCTTGGGGAACTGCGGCTGGAGGTACGCGTTGCCCTGGCTTTCGATGAGCGGCTGTTGGGGCGCTTCGCCATAGCCGGCGTAAATCGCATCCACCGCGTCCATTCCCGAAGTTATCGTGGCAAACGGCGCGAAGCCGTCGGCGTCGAGCCGCGAGTTGTCCACCAGGTTGATGAACAACTGCGTGGTGCGCGAGTTCGGTGCTCCTGTTTTCGCGTAGACCAGCGTGCCGCGCACGTTGTGCCGTAGCACCGGGTCGTCGACCAGGTTGGCGTCCTTCCACTTGCGCGTCACCGCCGGATCGCCGGCAATGCCGAACTGCACGACAAAGTTCGGTAACACGCGGAAGAAGCGGCAGCCGTCGAAGAAGCCGGACTTCACCAGCTCGTAGAAACGATCGGCGCCGATGGGCGCCCAATCGCGATGGACCTCGACTACCACCGGGCCCTTGGTGGTGTCGAAGGTCACGTTGAAGGTGGCCGGCGCGTGCACCTGAAACGAAGCCGGCGCTTCCTGTTTTTGCGGCGCGGCGGCTTCCTGCTGCGCGGGCTGTGACGCGGACGCATCCGCGGCGGGCTGGTCTTTCTTGGGCTCGCTCGACGAGGAGCACCCGGCCAGCGCCACCGCGCCGGCCGCGAACATGGCAATCCACACTGAGATTCGCATAGAACCTCCAGTATGCCATGCTGAAGACGAGTCGGGATTGTGGCCTGCTACGACGATTTCGCCTGGTTCTACAACCGGTACTGGAGCGAGGAGTTTCACTCCGCGGCCTTCCCCATCCTGGCGCGCATCTGGCTCGACCGCCTGCCGCCGGGCGCTCACATTCTGGATGTCTGCTGCGGCACCGGCTATCTGGCGGCGCTCGTCGCCGCGCGCGGCTTCCGCGTCACCGGCCTGGACGTTTCGCGCGAAATGTTGGTCTACGCCCGCGCCAACGCTCCTGCGGCGGAGTTTATACTGGCCGATGCCGCGAGCTTCCGCCTGCCTCGCGTCTGCGATGCCGCCGTATCCACCTTCGACTCGCTCAACCACCTGCTGGAACCGGCGGCGCTCGGGGCCGCGTTCCGGAACATCGCCGCCGCCCTCCGCCCAGGGGGCCTGCTGGCCTTCGACATGCTCCTCGACGACGCCTACCAGACGCGTTGGGGCGAATCGTTCGCGCTGGTGCGCGACGACCACCTGCTCACCATCACGGGCGCCGCCTTCGACGCCCACTCTCGCATCGCGCGCATCACGGTCACCATGTTCCGCCTGCTCGAAGGCGCGTGGCAGCGGTCGGATGTGACGATCGAGGAGCGCTGCTACTCGCCGGATGAGATTTCGCAGGCCCTCGCGGCGGCCGGCTTCGGCGAGTTGCTCTGTTACGATGCCGGCGACTTGGGCATGGCTGGGCAATTGGGCGAAGGGCGGACCTTCTTCGTCGCCACCAAGACGGACTGAAGCGCCGGTAGGACAGACCATCGCCTTTCGTGGTCTGTCGGGCCGCCGGCCCGCGGTATCGCCGGCGGTCTTGCCGCCGGTGATTTGCCGGGATTCCGGAACCTCGTGGGTTAGTCGACCCTGTCGCGATTCGCCAGTCGACCGCGGCGTGACAGGCGACAAACACCGATCGCCTATCCCACCTCTTACGCCGCCCGGCGCCGCTCGAAGTTGCGCAGATAGGCGGCCATCATCCGGTCGGTCACCGGTATGTGATTCTGCAGCCAGCCCGCCAGGTACTCGAGCAACTCAGCTCCGGCCTTGCGGTCGCCTTCCTCGATGCGCTTGATGAACCGCTTGACCCGGCGGCGCGCTCCATTGTGTTGGCGCTTGTGCCACTCGAGCGCGTCATAACGGCTCGCCCGCATCAAGCGCTCTTCGTGGGCGAAGTGGTTTTGCATCTGGGAAACCAGGGATTGCAGCACCTCGCCGCGCTTTTGAGGCGCGCGCGAAGCCATGGCCCCTTCCAATTCGTCAGCCAGCCGGAACAACGTCCTGTGCTCGGCGTCGATCTCCGGAATGAAGATCGTATAACCGCCGCTCCGATGAAATAAACCCATGCATTGAGTCTACAATAGTTTCAGAGTTTCGGGACTTTTGCCGGTAAATCGGCAAGTCGTCATGCGAACGGATTGCGCAACGTCAGACTTCCATACCGCCGGCCGTCCTGGAAATCTTCGCTCCACAAGGTGGTGCAGCCGAGTTCGAGCGCGCTATTCAGCAGCATCGCGTCCCACCATCCGATCTTGTAGCGCCGGAACAACCGGGAGGCACGCAGCACGTCCTCATGCGAGGGCCGATGAATCATCCAACTCCCAAGGTCGGCGACGGCGTCCTCGGCATACTGACTATTCATTCCGAGCTTTCCGACCGCTACCGCGTAAAACTCCGATAGCACTTGGACGCTCAGCGCGCCTGCCCCCTGCTCGAACAAGTGGCTGAGCAATTGAACTGCCGCCGTGTGTTTGCCACCTGCGCTGCGGTCGTGCGCATAGATCAGGATGTTCGTGTCCACGAATTCAGCGTTCATGCATCTCGTCCCGCGACCAGCGAATCACGCCTCCCGTACCCAGATCTGGGGCGTTGCGGACGCGATTGAGAAACCGCTCCTTGGCCCTGGTGGTCTGCTCGTCGCGCTCCATGAGGCTCCGTATGGCCTCCGCCATCAGCCCGGTCATGGATTGGTCGCGTGAGGCTGCGTAAACGCGGAACCGGCGCAGCAAGGGCTCGGGAAGACTCAGCGTGACGTTCTTGTGGTCGCTCACAGTTTTCAGTGTATCACATAAATATGTGAAGGGACTTAGAGTTCCCCATTGCTAAGACCAACGGAATCGGCGCATACTGCCCGGAGAGGACTATGCCGTGCTCTGTCGCGCCGCGCTCATCATCATCACCTTCGCCATCTTTTTCGCGCACGCCCAGCCCACCGGCACTTTGAGCAGCTTCGAGGTCGTTTCCATCAAGCCATCTGCGCCGCCCGGCGGGGGACGTTATTACGTTGGAATACGGGGCGGTCCTGGAACGAGCGATCCTGGGCGCATGATGTTTTCCCATGTGACCGTCGCCAGGCTGGTCACCCTGGCGTACGGCATTTACCGGTTCCAGCTAGCCTGCCCCGACTGGCTTAACACCGAACAGTTCGACATTATTGCGAAGCTTCCGGACGGCGCAACCAAGGAGCAGATTCCGATCATGCTCCAAAATCTGCTGGCTGACCGCTTCCAGCTCAAAGTGCACCAGGAAACGAGGGTCATGCCGACCTTTGAGCTGACGGTCGCGAAAGGCGGACCCAAGCTGAAGCCACCAACTCAGGTTCTCGCCCAAGACGACGGGGTGAGCGGCGAGCCTTCCGTGGATAAGTTCGGATTCCCAGTGATACCTCCTGGCAAAACCAACATGCTGGTCATGGATGGGAAGGCCCGCTGGCAGGCCCCCAACGCCGAGATAGAGCAGTTAACCCGGATGCTTGCCGGCGCGCTCGGCAAGCCGGTAACCGACTCGACCGGCCTCAAAGGCCGATACGATTTCTCGCTGTACTGGATGTCCGGCGAGATGGACGCCACCCAGCTTACGGTGCCCGCGGATACCGACGCCGCGACCCCTACCGCAAGCGCACCTGGGGATGTTCTGGGACCCACGATATTCGGCGCCGTTAAGGACCAGCTCGGGCTGCGGCTTGATCCGAAGAAGGGTCCCACTGTCATCCTGGTCGTCGATTCGGCCGTGAGTATGCCGACTGAGAATTAGCCAAACGCTGAGCGATTCACGCGACCGTCTTTTTGGCTTCGTGAATCTCTTGCAGGCTCCAGACGCGGATGGGGTCGCGCAGGCGGGCGGCCACTGCGTCGGCGGCGGCGCGGGCGCCGCTCATGGTGGTGATGCACGGGACGCGCGACATCACCGCGTTGCGCCTTATGGCCTTCTCGTCTAAAAACGCGGGCGCGCCGGTGGTCGTGTAGATCGCCAGTTGCACGCCGCCGCCTTTCAGCAGATCCACCGCGTTCGGCCGCCCTTCGTTCACCTTGAAAATGGTCTTGCAGGTGAGTCCGGCGGCGCGCAGCGCGGCCGCCGTGCCGCGCGTCGCCACCAGTTGGAATCCCTGTCCGGCGAACCGCCGCGCCACGTCCACCGCGTCCGCTTTGTGATGATCGTTGATGCTGATGAACACCGTTCCCTTTTCCGGCAGTGGAGTGCCGGCGCTGATCTGCGCCTTCAGAAAAGCCTCGCCGAAGTTGACGCCCACCCCCATCACCTCGCCGGTGGATCGCATTTCCGGGCCGAGCGCCGGGTCCACGCCGGGAAACTTATTGAACGGGAAGACCGGCGATTTGACGAACACCTGCGGCACCGTCAACGTGCCCGACGTCGCTCCGCCGGTGAGGTGCGCGTAATCCGCCAGCTTGCGGCCCCACATCAGTCCCACCGCGATCTTGGCCAGCGGCACGCCGGTAGCCTTGCTGACGTAAGGCACGGTGCGCGACGCGCGCGGGTTGACCTCGAGT